>FWWM01001462.1_pt1:50000-70792 | contig 70792 bp, 53 predicted proteins | sample 2228351 | NCBI WGS metagenome assembly FWWM01 (sample SAMEA103939774, study PRJEB20133) | metagenome | reverse complement strand
CCCAGACGGCTGGAACTAACATTGCTTTCGCGGGAGGTTGGGGTCTCCGCCAATACCTCAACTCGTGGGTTTCCGCCCGGGAAGCGACTGGCCAGGCAGATCCGGGGCTTCTGTGTCGTCTGACCCTGACCACCGAGCCCGACTAGGTGACGACCGGGCCCTTGGCCCTGAGCCTGTTCGAGACCCTGGTGGCCGGCTCGCTGGTGCGGGGGATGACCGATTCCGGCGATCCGCCCCGCCTGTACAACTGGCGGACCGTTTCCGAACATGAGGTGGAGTTCGTGGTGGAGACGAGCGACCGAGTCCACGGTGTGGAATGTAAGTGGTCTGCATCCCCCGACGGGTCGTGTATCTCTGGGCTGCAACGATTCCCCGAGGCCCTGCCGCCGGAACGGAGGAGCACCGGCTGGGTCGTGTGCACATCCCCTGAGGAGTCACGCATCGGCCCCGTGTCATCCCCGTCTGGAGCCTTGCGCACATAAAGTCCATCGCGGAACTGGGAGCATCCACTGAGCGCCCCTGATGCCCCGAACGACGAGACCCCGGAACGCTGCCGTCATGGGGCCAATCGGGGTCGACGGCGGCGCCCGAAAAAAGAATTTGACACACCCGGTGGTTGCGGATGAGCGGCCAGGAGCTGTGTTTTGTTGATGGAAGTTCCTATCGGCACGCCCCCACGTGCACCAACAGTGTGACTTCTCCCCTCACGGTCCGGCCTTGAAGTATTGCGATGCACTCGGCGGGGGTGCCGCAGACGAACTCCTCGAAGACCTTGGTCATCTCGCGGGCCACGACCACGCGGGAGTCCGGGTGGCGGGCCTGAATCTCCTGGAGTGTCCGCATCAGCGAGCGCGCGGGCACATAGAAGATGCACGTCCCTCGCGATGGGTCCACCTCGTCCCAGAGCCGGGCGCGCCTGCCCGCCTTTGCGGGCAAGAACCCGAAGAACGTGAACCGGTCCGTGGGGAGGCCCGAGGCGCACAGCGCCGCAATCGCCGCGCATGGCCCCGGGATCGGGACCACGCGTACCCCCTCGCGCCGCGCCGCCGCGACTAGCCGATACCCCGGGTCGCTCACAAGCGGCGTGCCTGCGTTCGTCACGAGGGCCACGTCGTGCCCCTCGCGCAAAAGCCCCATCAGCATCGAGGTCACCCGCACCTCGTTGTGTTCGTGATATGCGACGAGCCGTCTCTTCTCGACCCCGAGGCGCTTGAGGAGCACCCCGGTGTGCCTCGTGTCCTCGCAGGCGAGCACCGCGACCTCGCCCAAGATGCGCAGGGCCCGCGGGCTCAGGTCCTCGATGTTCCCGATGGGGGTCGCGACGACGTATAAAGCCCCCCTGTGCTCGTCGCCGTGACCCACTTCGGCCCCCCGGACATCAGGCCTCGGGGACCGGGGCCAACGCGGGCTTGGCCTCGCGCTCGCCCACTGTGTAGTAGGTCATCCAGTGGTCGTAGGCCCGATTCCGGCCACTCACGACCTCGAAGAATGCCTTCTGGAGCGCCCGCGTCACAGGCCCTGGCTCACCTCGGCCCACGGGCCTGCGGTCCACCTCGCGGATGGGGGTCACCTCCGCGGCGGTCCCGGTGAAGAAGACCTCGTCCGCGGTGTAGAGGTCGTTGCGTGTCAGCCGCCGCTCGACCACCTCGTAGCCCATGTCGCGCGCCAGCGTGATCACCGAGTCCCGCGTGACCCCTTGCAGGATGGACGCATCCTCCCCCGGCGTGTAGATGACACCCCTTCGCACCACGAAGAGGTTCTCTCCGCTCCCCTCGGCCACGTAGCCCTCATGGTCCAACAAAATCCCCTCTGCGTACCCCTCCCGCTTGGCCTCCATCTTGGCCAGGACCGAGTTCACATAGTGCCCGACCACCTTGCCCTTCAGCAAGACCGAGTTCACGTGATGCTTGGTGTACGACGAGACCTTGACCCGGATGCCCTTCTCGATGGCCTCCGACCCGAGGTAGGCGCCCCACTTCCACGTGATGATGGCCAGGTGCACATCCGGCGACTCTCCGGGATACACCCCGACCTCCGCTGGCCCCAGGAACAGGAGCGGACGGATATAGCCTTCGGCCAGGCCGTTGGCCCGCAGCGTCTCGACCGCGGCGGCCATGACCTCCTCGCGCGTGAAGGGGACTACCAACTCCAGCAACTTCGCGGAATCGAACAGCCGGTCCACGTGCTCCCGAAGCCGAAAGACCGCGGACCTCCCGTCATAATGGCGGTACGCCCGAATCCCCTCGAAGGCCCCATACCCGTAATGTAATGTGTGCGACAGGACGTGCACGGTCGCCCGCTCCCATTCGACTGTCCGCCCGTCCATCCATATCCACTTCTCCTTCTGGATCATGGCGCGCCTCCTCGTGATGATTCCGCGTCCGTCCCCCCCTTCCCGAGCGCCCGCACGAGCCCGAGGCATCGCCTCGCCGCCTCCGCGAGCACGCCTCCCACCTCCTGCCACAGCCGCCCGGCAGGCGACAGGCCCTCTTGCCCTGCTCGAAACCCCATGACCCGCGCGAGCCTTTCCGCCCCTGGGCCTTCCGGCGGCACGTCGCGCAGAGCCCTGTCCAGCACCAGGTGTGCACGGTTGGCCAGCCTCCACAGGAAGCGGTAAGCCCGCTCCAGGGCCGCGAAGTCCGGCCCGAAGCGCCCCCCGGCCTCGCGAAGCCCGCGCAGGGCCTCCACGGTCCCCACCGGCACGATGCCTCCGCGCAGGCCATGCAGGCGAGCCACGGTCTCGATGTCGAGCATCCCACCAGCCTCCATCTTGGGATCGTAGGCGCTCTTCCGCCCTGCCGCAACCCCTCCATGTTGCAAGCCCCTGACCCTGAACAAATCCTCGACCAAGGATTGCTCGCGCAGGCGTCGCGCCGCAACCTCGCGCACCTCGCCCACCACCTCGTCCCCGAGCCCCCGTTCCCCGGCCACCGCCCTCAAGTTCAGCGCCCCCAGGCACTCGGCCCCGCCCGCGTCCTCCTCGTAGTATCGCTTCATCTCGCGCGGCGCGACCAGAAGCGGCCCCTGCGAGCCGCTCGGTCTCAAGCGCAAATCGAGGGCATACAGGGTCCCGGCCACCGTGCGCGTCGTCAAAAGGTGCAAGGCCCGGTGCAGGAAGGGCAGGACCCGCTCCGGCGGGCCGTCGTGGACAAAGATTAGGTCGAGGTCCGAACGGTACCCCATCTCGCGCGCCCCAAGCCGGCCGAGTCCCAAGACCGCCACCCTGCGTGCCTCGCCGCCAAAGGCCGCCCGCAATGCCGCCTCGATGCAGGCATCTGCCAGGGCCGAAAGCGCCCTTCCCACCTCCACTTCCGCCTCGGCCTCACCGAGGTCCCTCAAGGCCACGGACGCGACGTGGCGTCTGCGAAACGCGGCCAGGGCCTCCCCGAGGCCCTCCGCGTCCGCCCTCCCCACCGCAGCAAGGGCCTCGCTCTCAAGGTCCTTTGGGCTCGGCCATCCCCCCTGAAACCCGTTCAATGCCTGCTCCAGGGCCACTGCCGGGTCCCGCGCCAAGATGTCGCTCAAGACGGTGCTCTGCGCCCCGATCTCGGCCAGCCGTTCCACGAGCGCAGGGTGCTCGCGCCCCATCTCGAACAGCGGGCGGTGCGCCGGCGAGCGCACCAGGCGCGCCAAGAACCAGACGGCCCCATCCGGCCACAGGGAGTGCGCCGCGAGGGTGACGATTTGCCGGTCGAGCCCCGCAAACCGCGCCTCGTTCCTCGGGTGTAGAAGGCTTTGAGGCGCTGTCCTCATGCGGTCCACCTGCGCCAAGACCGCCTCTACGTCCCCGAACCCCAGACGCACAGCCGCGGCCTCCCGCTCGGAGGGGTCTCCATCCGAATCGAGCACGGTCAGAACCGCATCGGGGTCCTTTGCAGGCTCGCCCAGATCGAAGAGACGGTCCGCGCAGGCCACGACGCTTTGGCGATGGTGGTCCAGGGCCTCAAGGAGCCTGGCCCGGTCGAACCCGAGCGCCGCAGCGAGCGCCTCCGCACCCGGCCCTTCCAGGGGCACGACATGGGTCTTACGGTCCTCGCGGTACTGCGCGAGGTGCTCGAGCCGCCTCAAGAACCGGTAGGCATGGGCCAGGGCTTCCGCCTCGCGCCCCGCCAAGGCACCGACCTCGGCGAGACGGGCCAAGGCCTCGAGCGTGCGAGTCGTCCGAAGCACGGGCCTCCGCCCCCCGTGGAGCAACTGGTGCGCCGCCACCAAGAGTTCCACGTCCCGGATCCCGCCGCGACCTGTCTTCACATTGAATCCATCTCGTTTCGTGCCTGGAGCGCCCCGCAGCCTGCCGAGCACCCTCGCCAGGGCCGCAAGCGCCCCGGAAACCCTGCTCCTCGGGTACACGAAGGCCGAGAGCGCATCGAGCACGCGCGCCCCGAGGAAGAGGTCCCCGGCCACGGGTCTTGCCCGGGTCCAGGCCATGCGCTCGAGGGGGCTTCCGTATTGCTCGTAGTAGGCCTGGAGGGCCTCGAGGGAGTTCGTCAAGGCCCCGGCCCGCCCCTCGGGCCGCAGGTCGTAGTCCACGCGCAGACAGATGCCGTCCTCGGTGGGCTCGGACAAGAGCGCAGCGGCCTCGCGGGCCACGGCGTCGTACACCTCGTGCAGAGTCAGGCCCTTCCCTCCGGTCAGGGGGCCGTCCCAGGCATAGACCACTACAAGGTCCACGTCCGAGGAGGGGTTCATCTCGCAGGCCCCGAGTTTGCCGAGCCCCAACACGGCCCACGGACAAGCGCCCCGGACCTCGTCCGGGCGCACATGGTGGCGCTCGCAGACCGCGCGGAAGGCGTGATCGAAGGCCGCGCGCACCCACGCCTCTGCCGAGCGGGTGAGCCACTCGAACGCCACACTCGCATCGTTCGAGAGCGTCTCGGCCAGCGCCGCCGTGAGCAGGGCCTCGCGCCTTGCGGCCCGAAGCAGGCGCGCAAGGGTCTTTTTGTCCGCTTGATCCGGCAGAGGGTCCGGGGAAATCGGCGCCCCTCTCGCGAGGGTCTCCGCGCGCTCTCGCCAGGCCGAGTGTTCGAGCCCGCTCGCCCACCGCGCCAGGATGGGCGACCACGCAAAGATGACCTCTTGCGCAGTCACCAACCCCGACATGGCATCACCCCTGGCCGCCGCCAAGGGCGAACTCCTCAAGCGCAGTGTGCTCGGCCCCGCGGGGGGAAAGCACGCTTCGATAGAGGACCACGCGCGCGACCGAGAACCGCGCGATCTCTGACGAGGCTTCCTCGGGCCACCTCGCCCCGAAGAAGCGGTCGCGAAACCTGGCCAGTGTCAGGTGCGGGCGAAACGGGCGGTCCTCCACAGGCACCTGCCGGGCCACGAGCCCGCGCCTCAACGCCTCGTGGAGGAGGGCGCACTCCCTCGCGCCGTCAAGGACCCCAAGCCACAACACTCTTGGTCGCCGCGCATCCGGGAAGCACCCAACGCCCTTGAGCGCCATCTCGAACGGTGCCAGGCCCTGGACGGCCTCGCGCGCGGCTTCGCACACGCCTCGCACCTGGTCAGCCGAGAGAGCCGCGAAGAAGTGCAGGGTCACGTGCCATTGTTGGGGCGGGACAAACCGCGCCCTAGGGCAGGTCGGTTGAAGGCGCTTCACCACACCCCCGATGGCCCGTCTCGCCTCCTCGGGTGTCGGGATGGCCAGGAATGCCCGTATCGTCTCCACCTAGAACGGCGTCTTCTTCAGGTCCCCGAGCCGCGCGGGGCCTTCCTCCTTGAAGGGCGCGGGCTCCGGCGGCTTCGGGGAGACCTGGGACTTGCCTGGACGCGGCCTCGCTACCTTCGCCGACTTGAGCGTGACCGCCACCTCCCCCCCACGGTCCATGGCCATGGCCGCGGCCATGGGTTCGAACCCGTCGAGCACGAAGCGGAACTCCCGTACACTCGGGTCCGCCTCGAACTCCCGAGAAAACGGGGTCAGCCCGAGCACCTGGTCCCCGTCCAGGACCCGAGCCCCGGGCGGGTCCGACACGAAGCGCACCTGGACGGTCCGAGGCTTTGGAGGCTCTTGCGGAGCGCCCGGGTCTGGTGTCCCTGCCGCGGGGGCCGGGGCGGGCGCAGAAATGGTCGCGGCCTCCTCGTCCCTCTCCGGCTGGAGCCACCCCGCGCCCCACATGCCGAGCCCGAGCCCCACGCCGACCACGGCTGTCGCGACAAGCCACAGCCCCCGCGAAGGCCGTCGGCCCGCCTCAATGTCCTGGACAGGCACCGTATTCAGTGCGGTCTTCGCCGTGTCCGACACCTGGATGGCCCTTGGCCCCTCCACGAATACGACCCGCTCGTACCGCCCCGCGAGCCCGACCTCGATCCGGGCGATCTCGGCCTGGAGGTCATGCGCGCTCTGGAACCGCCTCTCCGGCGCCTTTTCCAGACAGCGCATCACCAGGCGCTCGACCTCCTCGGGGACCTCCACGTCGGGTCGCGCCAGCGCTAGCGGCTTCGGGGGTTCCTGGACATGCTGGATCAGGATGGCGAGCGGGCTGTCCGCATCGAATGGGGGTATGCCAGTCAAGGCCTCGTAGGCGATGACCCCGAGGGCATAGATGTCCGCGCGGTGGTCCACGTTCATGGATCGGCACTGCTCCGGGGCCATGTAGCGGGGCGTCCCAAAGATCACCCCGGCCTGGGTCAGGGTCCCCTGGCGCTTGTCCGCCTCGCGCAGTTTCGCGACCCCGAAGTCCAGGACCTTCACGAAGTCCGGGTCGCCGTCCACGGTGGTCAGGAAGATGTTGTCGGGCTTGAGGTCCCGGTGGACGATCCCCTTCGAGTGCGCTTCGGCCAGGGAGGCTGCGATCTGCTTGAGGATGTGCAGGACTCGGCGAGCGGACATGGGACCACCCCGGCGCAAGGCCCGCTCGAGACTCTGCCCTTCGAGGAACTCCATCGCGATATAGAGGTCCCCGTCCTGGGTCTGGCCGAAGTCGTAGATGCGGATCGTGTTCGGGTGCGTCAGGCGGGACGCGGCCAGGGCCTCGATCTTGAACCGCTTGACCACCTTGTCGTCGTGGGCCAGTTCCTTCAAGAGGAGCTTGACCGCCACCCACCGGTCCATGCCGAGTTGCCGAGCCTTGTACACGACCCCCATCCCACCGGCACCGATGCGGGACACGATCTCGAAGCGGTGCCCCACCACGGTCCCCAGGAGGGTGTCCTCACGGGTGGGGGCCTCGTCCGATTCCGTGGCACGGACCGCGGCCTCCACCCTGGCCTGCACGTCGAGCGGGTCCGCGGCGGTCGTCCTCTGGTCTAGAGGGATATCGTCGGTCGGCTCGGGTCGCGTGGCCCGCTCATCCCCTGTCCGGTTCGGGTCGTCCAATGTGGCTCCTCGGTTCGCACCCTGCCCGCGAGGTCCACAGGCAATGTACCACAAACGCACTTGGAGGGCTCTTACAAGCCTCGAAAGGCGTCGAGCACCGCCTGTGCAGCCGGGTGGTCCATCAGGAACTGCACGCAAAGCAACCGCGTCGCCCGGCCCAAAACCAGGGGCGAGGCCCGGCCCTTGACCCACAGCCGTACCTCGCGGGACTTCGAGCGCTCGGATGGCTCCGAGAGCGGGGACGGGGCTCTGTCCTGGGGACCAAGCGACATGAGCATCACCACGACATGGCCGTGCGGCGAGGCCCGAAAGTCCACGACGCCCGGCACGCGCAGGTCCCCGCCTTCCGACTGGAGCACGCCCGCATCGAGGCGCACAGGCACCAGAGGGCGAGGGGGCCCCTGCTCCACGGGCGCGAGCGGGACCAAGCGGGTCTTCCCGCGGCAGACCTCGAACTCATGCACCAGCATGGCCGCGAACACAGGCTTCCCACCGATCCCCTCGGCCCCGGCCACACCTGCGAACCGTCGCACGCACTCGTCTGGCTTCACTCCCTTGAGCGCCTCTGCCTCGACGTCTCGCGTCTGGAAGAGCCCTCGCAGGTCCGCGGGCTGTCCCGATTCCGCATCCACGGTCAACAAACGCGCCTCGCTGTACGGATGCGCACCGCCCAAAAAACCCTCGACCTTGACCACCCATGAAAAGAGCGACCCAAACACGCCGAGCGGCCACAGGCCTTCCCGGTGGTAGTACAGCGATGCGAGGTCCGGGTCCGCAGCCGCCAGACGTTTCAGGTCCGGTCTCTTCTGGTCATCCAAGGGAAACAGGGTGCGTGCCGTGCCCCCTCCAGGCCCCTCCGTTCGCCATGTGAGCGTGACGAACACGGACTCGGGGGTATCCCGCCCATGCGGTCGCTGGGTCTCGCGCGCCACCTCGAACCGTGCCAGGGTCCCGTCTTGTCGAACGTGCACGAGTCCTGAAACCATCCGCACATCCAGGTCGTTCCCGTCGGGCCGCCCGGCCACCAGGAACGACCCCTCCGGTGTCACCACAGCCGCGAGGGGAACCGGCTCCGCGGGGGCCTCGCCTGGCCCAGCGTCTGGACCGCGGCTCGGCGGGGCAGAGGGATAGGGCTCCCGCTCCTTGCAGGACAGGGTCAGGCCGAGCATCACGTGCACCAAAAGAGCCCGATTCAACCTCCCGCCTCCACGGGGGTGTGGCATCCCGAACCGCCCCCAGTGACCGCCCGCACGATCGCGCGCGACAAGGCCATACGACCAGCGACCCCGAGCGCATGGGGGTCGGCTTCACCCCGATCCCCGCACGACACGAAGAACACGATGTCCCCGTCCACCACGGTCTCGGACGGCCTGATGCATTGGGGAATCGCCCGCGCGCTCATCACAGCGGCCCGGGCGCACTCCTCGAACGACAGGGCCGCATCCGTGACCACCACGCCCACGGTCGTGTGCGCTGGCCCGGACACGGGCGGCAGACGCCCCTGGCGGACGCGCTCCTCCAGCGCACCTTGGAGGACCAGGGCCTCCGCGTCCGCGAAGGTCCCATCATCCTGGAGCGCCCCGGCCACGCACCGCCCTGTGTCCGGATCATGGACATTGCCGAAGGCGTTGACGATTGCGATGGCCGCGACCGTGAAGCCTGCGCGCGTCTCCCCCGCGCACAGCCCTACCCCACCCCAGCACGCACGGGCGAGGCCCAGGACCTTCCCTACTGTGGCGCCGATCCCGGCCCCGACCCTCCCCTCGGCCACGCACTCTTCGTGCGCGTCCTCGCACGCCGCCCTCCCCATGCCCTGGTCGGGCCGGACGCGCCCGTCTCCGACGAACAAATCAAAGATTGCGGCAGAGGGAACGCTCGGCACCCGCATGGTCCCGACCGGCAGGCCCCGACCCCATTCCTAGAGCCACCGGAGCACGCCACCGGACGCGTCGAGCCCGTAAGCGCTCCCACCACAGACCAGGACCGCGTCCGCCACGCGCACCGCATGGTGCGGGACCAAGACAGACACCTGCCGAGTCGAGACGCCCCCCCCGGAGGCGTGCGCCGCATAGGGGCTCGGCCGCGGACACAGGACCACGGTGCAGCCGGTCAGTGCGACGGGGTCGGCTGCGTGCCCAACCCGCAGCCCCAAGATCCCCGTCCGACCAGGCGGCAACGGCCTCCACGGACCGTCGAGGTCGTGCTTCATATCCGCATTATCCGGCGGCCTAGCAACAGAGGGCAAATGCACGACGCTCGACGACTCATCCGGCGCCTGATCACAGCCCCTCGGCCCGCAGCTGCTCGGCCAGGCGACGCACCCGTTCCGAGGGACGCTCTGGAATGACCGGAAGCAACCTCGCGAGCAGGTTCCCGCGGCGTCCATCTGGCCCTGGGGCCCCCTCCCCTTTGAGCCGCAGTTGTGTCCCGGCCTGGGTGCCGGGCCGGACCTTGACCCTGCGCGGCCCCTGAAGGGTTGGGACCTCCACGGTCCCCCCGAGGATCAGGGTGGTCAGCGGCACCCTCACGTCGCACAGGATGTCAGCGCCCTGACGAGTGAAACGCGGGTCGGGTTCCACCCGAACCGCAAGGTACAAGTCGCCCCGTGGTCCGCCGAATGGCGACGGCCTCCCTTTGCCCTGAAGCCTCAGTTTCTGCCCGGTCATGACCCCGGGCGGAATTTTGACACGGACCTGCTCGAATCCGCCGCCGGGCGTGGGCACCGAGATGACGCGCTCCCCGCCATACACCGACTCATAGAAACTGACCGGAAGTTCCAGGGTCTCGTCCTCCCCCCGCATCCCTGACGGCCCCGCACCAGCGCCGAACGGCGACCCCCACCGCATATGGACCCTACCGCGACCTACGCCGCCAAACAGGGACTCGAATAGGTCGCCACGCAGGTCAAGCCCGAAGTCTCGAAGAATCGTCTCGAAATCGAATCCTCGGAAGATGTCCTCCTGGGTGTACCGCTGACGGAACCCGTCCGCCCCGAACTGATCGTACTGACGCCGTTTCTCGGGGTCCGAAAGGACTGCGTAGGCCTCGTTGATCGCTTTGAAGCGCTCCTCGGCCGCCTTGTCGCCAGGGTTCCGGTCGGGATGATACTGCATGGCCAGGCGGCGATAGGCCTTCTTGATGTCCTCTGCACTCGCGTCCCGGGAAACACCCAAGACCTCGTAATAGTCCTTCGTCGCCATGCCACCTCCCACCTCGTTCTCGCACGGGTAAGACCGTGCATCTAGCGTCGCAACTATGGTCATTCCTCGTTGAAAGCAAAGGACCCTCTCATTGCGAGGTTCCCTTTCAGGCCACTAGCGCTGACTTGCCCTAAAGATTGTCGCGTGGTACGCCTTGTCCGGTCGTGGGGACCCGAGAGGTCCCAAGAGGTCCCAGAGATGGACATTGCGCGCACCCTCGCGTCCGGACGCTTTTTCCTGCTGTGCCTGATCGGGCTCGTGGCGGTCGCGGTCCTCGCGATAGGCATTCCCCAGGGCCAGAGCGACCAGGAGGTTTTGTCCACCTACCCGCTGTCCGTGGCGCCCTTCATCGTCCTCTCCGGGCTGCACCGCGTTGGGCTCTCCCCGGTGCTGTGGGCCGTGCTCGTCGCGCTCCTTCTGCACGGTGGGGCCGTGTTCGTGGTCCGACGCACAAGCGCCCGCTTGGGGCGAGGAGAGGGGAGCAAGGCCTGGTTGGCGCTTGTGGGGCCGTGGCTTCTGGTGGCGCTGTCCGTCGCGGGCCTGGTCTGGTTCGGGGGGACCGAGAGACCCAAGCGAGAACCGGACCCCACGCGCCTACGCGTTTATGTCCGCGACTTGCCAGGCAGCCAGAGTGTGGAGGAGGGTGCGATGTACGAGGTCCCGCAGGCCGACGGACCTCGCACGCTCTTGTTCGGGGTCACGTCCCGAGGTCCCTACGCACTGGAACGCACGCACGACGGTCGCCTCCGAGTGCACCTGCCAGGTCTTGCGGACGAATCGCGCCCGTCCGTGGTGGGGGTGGAGGCCCGTCGCCCCCCAGCCATGGTCCCGGACGGGGGGCGCTGGGTCCCTCCCCTTTGGGCATCGCGATGGGCGGGAGTCCTGTGGTCCATTGTCGCGGCAGTGGCCGTCCTGGTGCTCTCGGGCCGCGGGCCGGCCCTCGCCGTGGAGGAATGGCGCCGACTGTCGTGGCTTGCCGTCTCCCTCCTGGCCCTGCTCGTCTTCAATCCCTTCGCGGGGCTTGGACGAGCCGAGATGCCCCTCCGGGCCGCAGGGGACGGCGAGGAGGTGGCCTGGGCCGCAGTGGTGACAGGACCCGGGGCCGTGGCCCCCTGGTTGGCCCTCTTTCCGGTTCAGGTTCGCATCTGGGCCCTGTGGTGGTTGAACCTGTCCGTGGCATCGGCCCTGGTCCTCGTCGTCGCCGCAGTCCTCATGCACCCAAACCCTCGAAGGTTTCCATCGGGTTCTGTCAGGGTCCTGTCTGGCCTCGGAGCAGGGCTCGCGACCATCGGGGGGGTCGCGTGGCTCGCCGTCTCGGTGGGCCGTTGGCCGGTGGTAACCTCTTCCGCCGACCTCCTCACGGTTTTTCACGATGACCTCCTACCGAGGATTCCGTCGGAGTTCCCCGTCCTGAGCGCAGAGGTGACGTCCCCAGGACCGTACCACGTCCCCGCGATCGTGGGGTTTCACGCGGCCTTTGCTGCCATCGCCTCGGCCTTGCTCCTCGGCAGACTGGCCATCGGGCGAGCGGGCCGGACAGGTCCTGGTCCGTCCGTGGTCCGCGTTGTCAGTGTGCTCGTGCTGGCCGTCGCGGCGCTGCGATGCGGGCTGACCATCGTTTCCGCTGGCCCCGAGGCCTCGGGTCAGGTCCCCTTCTCGCTCATCGCCCTGCTCGTCGCGGCCCTAGGCCAGATGATGGCGAGGGGTCATCCGGACCGCCCCTCGCTGGGGATCGGCACCATGATCGCCGCCGCAGGGATGCAACTCGCGATGCCGTTGTAAGGAGGTCCCGATGAGAGCCGTTCAAATTCGAGAGCACGGACCCGTCGAGATGCTTCGCGTCACGCAAGTCCCGGACCCGGTTGTGGGACCTGGGGAGGTCTTGGTCCGGGTGAAGGCCTGCGCGCTCAACCACCTGGACACCTGGGTCCGACGCGGAGTCCCTGGCCACCGGTTCCCGCTGCCGTTGATCCCTGGCTCGGACGTCGCGGGCGTCATCGAGTCCGGCGAGGCTTTGGGGTTCCGGCCGGGGGACGAGGTCGTCCTCGCCCCGTTCACCACCTGTGGCCGCTGCGGCCCGTGCCTCCGCGGACGAGGTCGTCCTCGCCCCGTTCACCACCTGTGGCCGCTGCGGCCCGTGCCTCCGCGGGGACGAGGTCGCCTGCCCCGAGTACCGTATCCTGGGCGAGTCTCGGGATGGGGGATGCGCGGAGTTCATCGCCGTTCCCCACACGACCTTGTTTCGCAAGCCGCCGGCCCTGACGTTCGCTGAGGCCGCGAGCGTGCTTCTCGCGCCGCTGACCGCCTATCACATGGTCGTCACCCGCGCGGCGGTGCGAGCCCACGAGAAGGTCCTCGTCTTCGCCGCCGCCGGGGGCGTCGGCACCGCCGCGGTGCAGATCGCGCGCTCCCTCGGGGCGCATGTCGTCGGGCTCGTGGGCTCCGAGGCCAAGCGGGACCCAGTCCTCTCCCTCGGGGCGTCCGAGGTGGTGGTCTGTCCGCCCGGCGAGGACCCTGCCAGCGCGGTCCGGTCCGCGCTCGGAAAGGTCTTCTTTGATGTGGTGGTGGATTCCGTTGGAGGCCCCTTCTTCGAGGCGGGCATCCGGCTCTTGCGGCCGTTTGGCCGCCTCGTCACGTGCGGGGCCACGGCCTCCGGGACCGCGACACTCGACTTGCGGCGCCTGTTCTTCCTCTCCCTGTCCGTCCTGGGCTCCACCATGGGCTCGCGCCATGAGATCTTCGAGGTCTTGCGTCTGGTCGAGTCCGGGGTGTTTCGGCCCGTCGTGCATACGGTTCTGCCGCTGGAGCGCATCGCCGAAGGCCATCGCATCCTTGAGGACCGGCGTGTGGTGGGCAAGGTCGTGGTCGAGCCTTGAGGGGCCGGCACAAGGCGGTCGCGTCACCCATGCGGCACTGCGGGACGATTTTCCGTATCATGACACCGGGATGGCCCACCTGGACATTGGAGGGGCCGTGGGGATGGTTCGAGGGACCCTCACCGTGGCCGCCCTCGTGGTGGCGTGCGCTGGGATGCGAGAGAACAGCGGTGCAGATGCTGGGGTGCGGGACGCCCCCGCTATGGACGTGTCGCTCCTCGCGGACGGGGTCCTGCTGGAGCCTGGACTTCCGGATTTTTCGCGGTGGGGAGCCGCGCAAGACGAGGGGTCGCCTACCATGGCCGACTCCGAGGCCCACGACCTTGCCGCAGACTCCTTGCCGGAAGCCACAGTCGCGCCGGACATGGGGCCTGTCCTGGACGCCCAGGAGCCCCGCGACGCCGACATCCTTGCGGACCCACTCCAGCCGGACACCGACGCCCTGAACCTGTGTGGCGAAGCCGGGATCGAGTGCGGCCCTGGGATGGCCTGTCTGCCGGACGAGGACACCGGCATCCCGCGGTGTCGCTTCGTGGCCGAGTGCTCCGAGAAGGGTGCGGTTGTACTCGAGGACCTTCTCGACTTCGTGGTGTCGCCACAAGGACTCTACATCAAGGTCAAGGCCAAGGTCCGCGTGGGCCCCCCAGCCTGCACGATGCTCCCGTGCCCGGCCTCGGAGCCGTGCTGCAACGCGTGCTTCGCCCCGCTGGTGATCGGCAGCAAGAAGTTTCCGATCCTGTTGCTCGGCCAGGGCATCACGTTTGGATGCCAAGGTTCCGAGTGCGACTACTCCCTCGCCTGCTCCCCCATGAAACCGGACGATTGGTACCTGATCTGGGGGACGCTCGTCCTGATGGGGGGCGAGGCGCAGTTCCTCGTGGACTCGTTCTGCCCGGCCGCAGAGGCGACAAGCGGCCACGACGCGCCCCGCTAGGGTTTGCAAGATGTCGACCTTCGTCCGAGATGCCACCGGCCACAATTCGCATCCCGTGGCGCTTGTCACGGGCGCCGCCCGCCGGGTCGGTCGGGCCATCGCCCTCGACCTCGCGCGCCACGGCCACGACCTGGTCGTCCACTACCGTTCCTCCAAGGCCCAAGCCCACGAGGTCGTGCAACTGTGCGCGGGCCTCGGGGTCCGCGCGGTCCCGATCCCAGCGGACCTGACACGCCCGGAAGACATCACGGACATGTTCCGACGGCTGGATGCCGAGTTCGGGCGGCTCGATGTCCTGGTCAACAACGCCGCTGTTTTCCGGCGGACCCCGGCGTGGGACTTGACCCTCGAAGACCTCGATTTCCATCTGGCAACCAACCTGAACGCCCCGTACCTGTGCTCCATCCTGGCTGCGCGCCGGATGAGGGACGGAGGCGGCGGATGCATCGTGAACATCGCGGACGTGGCCGCCGAGCGCCCCTTCCGGGACCATGTCCCTTATTGCGTCTCAAAGGCGGCCCTTGTCATGATGACCCGGGCCATGGCCAAGGCTTACGCACCGGTCGTGCGGGTCAACGCGGTCTCGCCCGGGACCGTGCTGTTCCGGGACGACGAGGACGAGGAGCTGCGCCGCCGCGTGACAGCCCGCATCCCCCGTGGCCAGATCGGGACCCCGGAGGACATCGCCGCAGCCGTGCGGTTCTTGGTCGAGTCCCCCCACGTCACGGGCGTGGTCATCCCGGTGGACGGCGGCAGGTCGCTAGCCTGAACGGGTCATAGCAGGGGACCCCGCCTGTCGTCCGTGCGCTTCAGTCCCAGGTGGGTCCACGCGCGCTCGGTCAGGACGCGGCCGCGTGGCGTGCGCTGGATGAACCCCTCTTGAAGAAGGTACGGCTCATAGACCTCCTCCAGCGTGTCCCGCTCCTCAGACAGGGCCGCGGACAGCGTCTCGACGCCCACTGGTCCCCCGGCGAACTTCTCGGCGATGCAGCGCAGGTATCTCCGGTCCGCTGCGTCCAGCCCGCACTGGTCCACGTCCAGGCGGTCCAGGGCCGCGCGCGCCACCGCTTCTGTGATGACCCCATCCCCCTCGACCTGGGCAAAGTCGCGCACGCGACGCAGCAGCCGGTTCGCCACCCGTGGCGTCCCGCGGGCGCGTCGTCCGATCTCAACCATGGCCTCGGGGGTCGCACGGACATTGAGGATGACCGCCGAGCGTTCCACAATACGAGCCAGGTCCTCGACCGGGTAGTGGTCCAGCCTCTCCACGATCCCGAACCGGTCTCGCAGCGGCGAGGTCAGCAGACCAGTGCGCGTCGTGGCCCCGACCAGGGTGAACCGCTTCAGTTGCAGTTTGATGGAGCGCGCGTGCGCCCCCTCCCCGATCATCACGTCGAAGGTGAAGTCCTCCATCGCCGGGTAGAGGTTCTCCTCGACCGCCGGGGTCAGCCGGTGGATCTCGTCAATGAAGAGCACGTCGCGGTCCTGAAGGTTGGTCAAGAGGCCCGCGAGGTCCCCCTTCTTCTCGATGGCCGGGCCCGATGACGCCTTGAGCCCCACCCCCAGTTCATTCGCGATGATGTGGGCCAGGGTGGTCTTGCCCAGGCCCGGTGGGCCGCAAAATAGCACGTGGTCCAGGGCCTCCCCTCGCTGGCGAGCCGCGGTCACGAAGACCTTCAGTTTGGCCTTGAGCGGCTCCTGACCCACGAACTCCTCGAAGGTCCGAGGTCGCAAGGCCGCCTCGGAGACCTCCTCCGCGGTCCTGGTCGGCGCCGTCACACGCTGTTTGAGGTCCTTGCTCGTTCTCACGGTCATTGCCTCGTCTTGAGGACCGCGATCGCTCGCCGGATCAGGTCCTCGATGCCTTGGCCCTCCGCTGGCTCCAAGGACCGCACTGCAGCCTCGACCTCCCGAGCGCCGAAGCCAAGGTTCAACAACGCGGACCGCACATCATCGAGTATGCCTGCGCCCCGCGTCACCCCTGTCCCGAGCTCGACCTTGAGCCCCAAGAACTTCTCGGACAACTCCAGGGCCAGCCGTTCCGCGAGTTTCCGGCCCACGCCGGGAAGGGACGCCAGGGCCCTCACGTCCTTGTCCCGCACCGCCCGAACCAAATCCGGAAGCGGCATCCCACCCAGAATCTGCATCGCGTTCTTCGGACCGACCCCTTTCACGGTGACCAGAAGGTCGAAGACCTCCCGGCCCAGGGCCTGGGGAAAGCCGTACAGTGCGATGGCGTCATCCCGGACCACCGTACGGATGAACAGACCCACTTCGGCGCCGTTGCCCTCGATCGCGCTCATCGCCAACCGGTCCAGCAGGACCTCGTACCCGACCCCGCCCACATCCACCACCACGCTGTCCCGGGCCATGTGGATCACGCTGCCGCGCAGGTAGGCGATCATCGCGGCCCCTCGCAGGCCCGAGCCAGAAGCGCCCGCTCGTCCGCGAGGAGAAGATGGCACATCCCCACGGCCAGGGCGTCCGCTGCATCCTCGGGGGGCTCCTCCGGGAGCCCGAGTAACCGTCGAACCATCGCGGCCATCTGGTACTTGTCCGCGCGTCCCCTGCCAGCCACCGACTTCTTCACCATGGCCGGTGTGTACTCGTAGAGCGGCAACCCTGCCTGGTGAACGGCCAGGAGGATCACACCCCTCGCATGTCCCAGTTTCAGCGCCGAGTCCGCGTTCCGCGAGACGAAGACCCGTTCCACGGCGACCTCCGACGGACGCGCCTCGGTGATGATTCTGGAGAGGTCCTGATACAGCGAGGCCAGGCGCTCGGACATCTCGCGCGACTCGTCGAGCCGGATGGTGCCAGCCTCTACGAACCGCACCTCGCCTTCTTGACCGTCCAGCACCCCGTATCCCGTGACCCGACTCCCCGGGTCAATGCCGAGCACGCGCCTGACGAGCGTTTGTCGCACGAACATCCTGTCGGGCGGCCTGCCGGGCCCCTCAAACCGCGGAGGTCAGTCCGCACCCATCAAGGCTTCCATCTCGGACTCGTCAATATCGAAGTTAGCCCAGACGTTCTGCACGTCGTCGTTGTCCTCAAGGGCCTCCATCAGCCGGAGCATCTGCTCGGCCTCCTTGCCGGTCAAACGGACGTAGGACTTCGGGACCTTGGCGTTCTTGTACGCGCGGACCTTGAACCCTGCGGCCTTGAGTTTTTCGACCACGGCATCGAGTTCGCCCGGCGCGGTGGTGACCTCGTAGTACCCGTCTTCCCGGGACACGTCGTCCGCCCCAGCGTCCAGGGCCGCCTCGAGTATTGCGTCCTCCGTGGTCCCCTCGGCATCCACCTCGATGACACCTTTCATGTCAAACAGCCACGAGACCGACCCCGCAGAGGCCAGGTTCCCACCGCCCTTCGAGAAGATGCGCCGGATCTCCGACACGCAGCGATTCTTGTTGTCCGTGGTGACGTCCACCAGGACGGCGACCCCGCCCGGGCCGTAGCCCTCGTACGTCGCCTCCTCGTACGAGACACCCTCCAGTTCACCCGTGCCCCGCTTGATGGCCCGCTCGATGTTCTCGGACGGCATGTTCTGGCTTTTGGCCGCCAGGATCGCCGCGCGAAGCCGAGGGTTGCCCTCCGGGTTGCCTCCGCCGAGGCGCGCCGCAATGGTGATCTCCTTGATCAGTTTCGTGAAGATCTGCCCGCGCCTCGCGTCCGCCTTGCCCTTCTTGTGCTTGATGGAGGCCCATTTGCTGTGTCCGGACATGTCCTGACCCCGATCGAGTTCCGTTCGAAAAGCCGGTTTTCTATTTAGCATGTTTGGTGGGTCGAGGCAATTGCGGAAGTGCGCAACGGGGTCGGGAGCCCCTGGCTCAGTACGCGCAGTCCGCCGGGGTCGGGTTGGTCTCGGTGGTGACCGCCATGTCCACGGTGGTCATCCCGCCCGCAAAGGAGAGTGTCTGCTTTGTGCCCACAATCGCGCCCGAGACCTTGGCCGTCAACCCCACCGGACCCGGCGGGAGGTTGGCCACCAGAAACTGGGCGTTCTTTTTGCTGGTCATCGGGGCCTTCTCGAGGGTTGCGGGCACGTCCTGGTCCGCGTCCCAGTACCGGACCTCCCCGGGCTTGTCGCTCTCGACCACGGCGCACCCGACGTCTTCTTTCCCCTGCTCCGTCTGGAACACGATGCGCCCCGTCACGATCCCCTTGGAAGGGTCCCACGTCAGGCCGATCATTTGGGAAACCATTTCAACCACGGCGCCAGGGAGCATCCCGACCTCGAACGAGCCCCACTCCTCACGGATATCAAAGTAGTAGCGGTCCACGTAGGCATCCTTCTTCACGCGCAAGCCAAACGTCAGACCCGGCTCCAGTTCAAGAGCCACCTCGCCCTTGTCGTCCGTCTCGCCGCTCGGCCCCAACGGTTCGCCCGTCGCGTTGTCGAGGACGGCCACCTCGGCTCCCGCCAGGGAGACGGGCCCGCCCTCTCCATCCGCCTTCACCCGCACGACAAACTTCCTCGGCCCCCCCTCATCGCCGCTCGGGTCCGCTGGTGCGGGGTCCGGCTTCTCCACATCTGGCGCTCCACCGGGCTCCGCGGAGTCGTCCTTCGTCGCCACCTCCAAGGTCCCCTGATCCGGTTCCGCGAGGTCTGGCCCAGGGTCTGAAGGGCCCGACTCTTCGCCGGTCGCCTGGTCGCTCGTGCCTTCGTTCCCGCTATCCGTCAGCCCGGGGTCTGGAGGGCCCTGGTCAGCGGAGCCCCCACCTCCTCCGCCACAGGCCACAGCAAGTACCACGCTCACAACGACTACCGTGCCGACACGCCTCATGGGTCGCCTCCGCCACGAGTGCAAAACGGATGATACACGTTTCGCGCTTCGTGGTCCAAATGAGGAAAGACGAGCAAGGGGTGACGCAATCGCAGGACGAAAAAAGAAGGGGCCGGCAACGACCTACTCTCCCACGCGGTCGCCCACGCAGTACCATCGGCCCTGGAGGGCTTGACTTCCGAGTTCGGGATGGGATCGGGTATGGCCCCTCCGGTATGGTCACCAGCCCCTTGAAAGCGGTTTCAAGGGAATCCGTTGTTGCAACAACCCTGGCCTCGACATCACCGTCCGTGAATCGGCGGAAGTCAAGCCGCACGGCCGATTAGTACCGCTCGGCTGAACGCGTTACCGCGCTTACACCTGCGGCCTATCAACGTCGTCGTCTCCGACGGGCCTTCAGGACCTTTCGGTCGGGATTCCTGTTCTTGGGGTCGGCTTCCCACTTAGATGCTTTCAGCGGTTATCCGTTCCGAACATGGCTACCCTGCGGTGCCGCTGGCGCGACAACAGGTACACCAGAGGTTCGTCCACCCCGGTCCTCTCGTACTAGGGGCAGCTCCCCTCAAGAATCCTACGCCCACGGAAGATAGGGACCGAACTGTCTCACGACGTTCTGAACCCAGCTCGCGTACCGCTTTAACCGGCGAACAGCCGGACCCTTGGGACCGACTTCAGCCCCAGGATGCGATGGGCCGACATCGAGGTGCCAAACCGCGCCGTCGATATGAACTCTTGGGCGCGATCAGCCTGTTATCCCCGGAGTACCTTTTAGCCGATGAGCGATGGCCCTTCCATGCGGGACCACCGGATCACTAAGGCCTGCTTTCGCACCTGCTCGACCTGTCAGTCTCGCAGTCAAGCCCCCTTCTGCCTTTGCACTCGACGGCTGGTTTCCAATCAGCCTGAGGGGACCTTTGCGCGCCTCCGTTACCTTTTGGGAGGCGACCGCCCCAGTCAAACTACCCACCAGGCAGTGTCCCCCGCGAGGCTCACTCGCGCGGGTTAGAACTTCAAATGAACAAGGGTGGTATTTCAAGGACGGCTCCACGGAGGCTGGCGCCCCCGCTTCGTAGCCTCCCACCTATCCTACACATGCCCATCCGAAGTTCACTGCCAAGTTGCAGTAAAGGTTCCGGGGTCTTTCCGTCTTTCCGCGGGTACCCGGTATCTGCACCGAGACTCCAGTTTCGCTGAGTCCCTCCTCGAGACAGTGGGGCGATCGTTACGCCATTCGTGCAGGTCGGAACTTACCCGACAAGGAATTTCGCTCGGTTCATCCCGATCCGTTTCCGGATGGGCCGGACTTTACCTTGGTTGACCCGCGATTCATCTGTCCCGCAATCCGCCGGATTCTTTCGATGCCAGACGCGGTGAGATGCTCGCCTCGTTCTATCGCCAGAAGCACGCGCCTAAACTTCATGAAATCCACCCGCTTCCTGGTCTTCAGCGGATGCTCCATGAAGAACGGAATGATCTTCTCCAGCAGGTGACGCCGGTCTCGCACGCGATACACCATCCGGTCGTCCCGGTTGCGGCGGACGACCCCGCAACCAAAGAACGCCTTCAAGGCGTGTAGAACCTGGATATCGCGCTCATGCTGGACGACCGTGAATTCCGGGAGGACCTGGACGCCTTCCTTCCTCTCCGGATGTCGGCTGACGCCGACGTGAA
>FWWM01001462.1_pt1:0-45000 | contig 70792 bp, 53 predicted proteins | sample 2228351 | NCBI WGS metagenome assembly FWWM01 (sample SAMEA103939774, study PRJEB20133) | metagenome | reverse complement strand
GGCCTGCCAGCGGCCTGTCGAGCCTCTGTCAAGGACCGGGGGGCGCCGGGACCCCAATCGGTGACGAGACCTGACAATACGGACTCGACCATCCGGACAGGGCGGTCACGTCGGGACGAAATGAAGTCCGCAGGCGCCCTCAAGACCGCCTCGGACGAAAGCCGTTCGAAGACGGCCTCGTGGTGCAAGCCGACCGACGCCTGATGGCCTCCGGCGGAGACATCGAGGCGCACGATCATGGAAAGGAATGCTGGACTGTCTTTGTCGCGGCGGAGGTGCCCCTGCGCCTCCCGCACCGTGGCGGTCATCGAGGCCGACTCCGGCGCGGACGAGAGGCGACAGTCGGGGCGCGCGAGCACGAGGTCCGCGCCCTGCGGCACTGCCCGCACCACGAGGCAGGGCTCCAGGAAACGCAGGATCATGCGCGGTTCCCCCGCGACGGCCTCGAGCGTCCGTTGCGGCTCCTCCAGGGCATCGTCCCAGTGGACAAACTGCCCTCCGGAACCACGGGTGAAGTAGTCCTTGCCGACCCGGATGGCCTGGAAGGATTCCGCCGTGTCGCCGGCCTCGGAGCCCTCATGGATGCGGCGGATGAGGAGGTCGAAGTCCCCAGATGGAAGACGTCGGGCCTCCTTCTCGTCGCGCAGGGTCACCAGCGACGCCCCGCGTCGCACTTCGACAGTCGTCGTCGTGCGGATCGCGAGGGCCGGGGTCGCCTGGAAGAGTTGGTCAGGGACAGGAAGGAGGTCCGCGGCGGAGGATGTCCGGGGCGAGGTCAGAAGGGCCGGGGGCGGCTCCGGGCGTTGTGGAGGCGAGTTGCACGAGGCCAGAAAAGGGGTGCCAGCGATGGCAACGATAGCGACGAGACTGGCGACCGGATTCCGCCTCAACGCATGGACGCGCATGAGGGTTAGACCTCTTCTACGGCGCGAGTGAAACCGAGCCGATCACCGACCGCGACCTGGCGACCCACTGCGAGTTCCCACGGGGTCATGGGGCGACGCCCCTCCACCTGCACCTTCCGCAGACTCACGGCTCCGTCCCCGGTCCGCACCGACATCCCGTCGCGCCCGATGGCGAGCACCTCGCCAGGCGGGACGTCATGATGAAATACTTGGACGCCCTCCACGGGTGGAAGCACCTTCAGGCGCGCTCCGCTCGGCAGAAATGTAAAGGTGCCCGGCCACGGGGTCAGACCACGAACGAGGTTCACGAGGTCGCGGGAGGTGCGGGACCAGTCCAGCAACCCGTCTTCCTTCTTCAGGATCGGAGCGAGCGTCGCGAGAGCGTGGTCCTGGTGCCGCGGGACCAGCGAGCCGTCCAGAAGGCCGGGCAGGGTCTGAACCAACAGACGCGCGCCGAGCGGGGCCAGACGCGCAGCAAGCGTCTCGGCCGTGTCGTCGGCACAGATTGGTATCGCCGCCTGTCCAGCGATGGGTCCGGTATCCATTCCCTCGTCCATGAGCATGATGGTAACCCCGGTCTCGGTCTCTCCCCGTACGATGGCCCACTGGATGGGGGCCGCACCCCTGTATTTAGGGAGAAGCGACGCGTGGACGTTCACGCAACCATAGTGGTTGCGGGGAAGACGTGGGGGCAGGGCCAGGACCTCCGGTGGGAGGATCCGCCCGTAAGCAGCGACCACGATGAGATCGGGGCGGGCCTGGCGTAGTGGTTCGAGTGCGGCGGGTTGTCGCAGAGTCACTGGTTGAAAGATCGGCAGGCCGAGTTCCTTGGCGGCCACTTTGACTGGCGTTTCGGAGAGGGCGAGCCCTCGACCCACCGGTTTGTCCGCGCGAGTGACCACAAGGGCGACCTCGTATCCCTCATCCACGAGGGCCCGCAGCGACGGGACCGCGAAGTCCGCGGACCCCATGAAGACCACGCGCTTCATGGCGGCAACCATACATCATCTCACGAAGGAGACAAGGACCCTGTCTGGGGAGGGACGAAGTTCCTCCCCAATTCGCGTGGGTCCCACCCGCCCGCCATCGCGCCTGCCTCCCCGTCAGGCCGCCCGGCGCACCTTGACCCCCCCGCTCCCGCAGGCCACGGTCCCAACCGGGAGACCGCCCAGCGGCGCCAGGCCGGGCGATCGAGGCCCCAATGGCTCGGGCCTCGCCCCGTCGCGCCTTGCACGGCCCATGCCAGAGTAAACAGTCGTCATTTCAACGGGTTGTAGTTGCATTCCTTCCTCGCAACTTGGACAACGTTGGACAGACGTCCAAGTCGTCCAATCGTCCGCTTGCATCAATCCGCGGGTATTGACCTGGACCGGCATCCACACACGAAGCCTTGCCGGGTCTTCCGGCGCCGCGCGCTTCCTGTGCTATCAATTTCGAGTCTTGGTCGCTCGAGGTCGCTCCATGACCCCGAAGGTCTTTGTCACTCGACGAATCCCGGAAGTGGGACTCCAGCTGGTTCAGCACCACTGCGATGCCACCGTGTGGGACCACGAGACACCACCAACGCACGCAGACCTCTTGCGTGCTGTCCGGGAGGTCGAGGGCCTTCTGTGCCTCCTGTCCGACCGTGTGGACGACGCGGTCATGGCCGCCGCTCCCTCTCTGCGCGTCATCAGTGTGATGGCCGTGGGGTACGACAACGTGGACGTGGCCGCGGCCACGCGGCGCGGGATCCTCGTGACCCACACCCCAGGCGCCCTCACCGAGACCACGGCGGACCTCGCGTTCGCGCTCCTGCTCGCTGCGGCGAGGCGCATCCCGGAGGGAGTGGACTTCGTCCGCGCTGGCCGCTGGAAGGCCTGGGACCCGATGCTCCTCCTCGGCGAGGACGTCCACGGTGCCACCTTGGGCATCGTGGGCATGGGACGCATCGGTCAGGCCGTGGCCCGGCGCGCGAAAGGGTTTGACATGCGCGTGCTCTACTTCAGCCGCTCCCCGGTCGAGGTCCCGGACGCGGAGCCGTGTCCGTCCCTTCTCGACCTTGCGCGCCGCTCAGATTTCATAAGCCTTCATGCCCCCGGCTCCCCTCAGACCCGACATCTTATCAATCGCGACTTTCTCTGGTCTATGAAGTCGAACGCCATTCTCGTCAATACCGCCCGAGGCAGCCTTGTTGACACCGAGGCCCTGGTCGAGGCCCTCCGGGAAGGCCGGATCCGCGGGGCGGCTCTCGACGTCACCGACCCGGAACCCCTTCCCAAGGACCACGCGCTCCTCGGGCTCCCGAACTGCATCGTGGTCCCCCACATCGGGTCCGCGAGCCGGGCCACCCGCGCCGCCATCGCCCGCCTGGCCGCCCGAAACCTCGTCGAGGCCCTCGCCGGTCGCCGCCCACCCCATCCTGTCAACCCAGAGGTGCTATCATTGGGGTGAGATCCGCCCCCGTGGCCGGATCAGAACAGACACGAGGCCAGGCACCGTGGCGAACCGCTCTCAAGACTGGAGGCGTCAAGCCCAACATGACCTGGAGCACGCCAAGGCATGCAGGGCCTTGGGCACCTACGACTGGGCCTGCTTCGCGGTACGCCAGGCTGCCGAGAAGGCGGTGAAGGCCTTCCATCTCCACATCGGGCAGGAGGCCTTTGGTCATCTCGTCCGCAGGTTGCTCTAGGACCTCCCGCCTGAAGTCGGCGTCCCCCCCCGAGATGCTGGATCGCGCCAGGACGCTCGATGCCTATTCCATCCCACCCGCTACCCGAACGGGCACCCGGATGGGGCGCCGTGCGATCGGTATGGGCTCCTTCAGGCGGACGAGGCGATCTCCCATGCCGACGCGATCCTGTCGTTCTGCGATCATGCGATGGCCGGCCCTCGCTGAGGTGGACGCAGCCTTCCGCGCCTGGGCTTCCATCGTCAAGGCCCGCCACCCCGAGGCCATCCAGGTGGGCTACTTTGGGTCCTACGCGCAGGGGACCTGGGGAGTCGGAAATGACCTCGACATCGTCATCGTGGTCAGCCGGAGCAATGAACCCTTCTACAAGCGATTCCTCGATATCTCGGACGACGGGCTCCCCGACCCTGCGGACATCCTGGTGTTCACCCAGGACGAAGTGGCTCTTTTGAACCGCCGGGGCAGTCCCCTCCTCGCAGAAATCGAGCGGACCGCAGTGTAGGTCTGACCCCCGTGGCCCCGTCCGCCCTCGAGCGCCACTACCGCAACCACCGGCTGACAAGCGTGGCCAGCAGGGACCACAGTACGCTCGCCAGCACACAGGTCGCAACAGGAAAATGAAACGAGTGCCCCTCCCCCTCCCGGTGGATGTCTCCAGGTAGGTGCCCCACTGGCAGGCCGAGGCGCCAGGCCACCACAAGAATTCCCACAGTCAAGACCGCAGAAAGACCCAACACGCTCAGGAGTCGGTTCATGGTCGCCGCTCCGATACCGCCTCTCCCTGAACCCGCTGTTTTCGCAGGCGTTCATACTCTCGCAAGGCCATGCGCCTGCTGACCGGCCCCAAACGGTCGGTGAACACGATCCCATCCAGGTGGTCTATTTCATGTTGCAAACACACGGCAAAAAGCCCTTGGGCCTCGATCTCCCGTTGGACGCCCCGCTCGTCCTGATAGACAACCCGGACACGCGCCGCCCGGTTCACGTCAATCTCAAGTCCCGGAAACGACAGGCACCCCTCGTTCCACGTCACCTCGCCCTCCCGCCGGACGATGCGGGGATTGGTGACCAATAGAAGCCCCGTCCCCCGCTCCCCCTCCTTTTCGGAGGGGACGTCGCAGACCATGATCCTCTGCGTCAGGCCCACCTGCTGCGCCGCAAGCCCGATCCCCTTGTAGGCGTACATGGTCTCGGCCATGTCCATCAGGGTCCGCCGCAAGTCCTCGTCCCAGACCTCGACGGGTCGCCCCTTCTGCCTCAGCACCGGGTCAGGCCAGAACCTCACTTCCAGCAAGGCCATCACACCACCTTCCACCGCGTCCCTGACGGAGAGTCCATCACCCGCACACCCATCTCCAGAAGGCGCGCCCGCAGGGCATCTGCCGTCTCGAAGTCACGCCTCGCACGCGCTGCGGACCGCTCTTCGACCAGGCGTCGCACTTCCTCCCGGTCCAACCTCCGGCGCCTCGCCTTGCGCTCCTGGATGTCAGCCAGGACCGCTGCAGGGTCGCCCTGGCACAGACCCAGGACCCGCCCCTGCTCCTCGATGGCCCGCAACCAGGTCGCCACGCGGCGCGCTCGGTCCTCTCCTCTCCCTCTGCCCGCCAATGCCTCGTTCAGGGCCCTCGCATCATCCGCGAGGCCCCCGAGCGCCGCCGCGGTGTTGAAGTCGTCGTCCATCGCCTCCCGGAAGCGCCCGAGCGAGGTTTCGACCCCTGCCGCGTCCGGCTCCGCCGGCGTGCGGGCCAAAAACTCCCGGGCCCCCAGCATCCCCTCGTATAGGTACTCCACGCGGTTCTCGGCCTCCGCCACAGCGTTCTCGGTAAAGTTGATTGGACTGCGATAATGTGTCGTCAAAAGGAAATAGCGCAGCCCCTCTGGGTGATACTGGGAAATGACGTCGCGAATCGTAAAGAAGTTCTTCAGAGATTTGGCCATCTTCTCCTGGGCTTGGCCCACTGTCACGAAGCCGTTGTGCATCCACACCCGCACGAACTCGCGTCCCGTTGCGGCCCACGACTGAGCCCGCTCGTTCTCGTGATGGGGAAAAATCAGGTCCATCCCACCGCCGTGGATGTCGAAGACCTCCCCGAGGTACAACGACGACATGGTCGAGCACTCGATGTGCCAGCCAGGCCGCCCTGGCCCCCACGGACTCTCCCAGGCCGGCTCGCCTGGCTTGGCCCGCTTCCACAGCGCGAAGTCAAGCGGGTGCTTCTTGTTGGCCTCCGAGGGGTCCACACGCTCGCTCGCCCCGGCCATCATCTCGTCCAGGCGTCGGCCCGAGAGGGCCAGGTATCCGGGGAACGACGAGATGTCGAAATACACGTCCCCGTCCGCAACGTACGCGTGACCGCGCTCCAAAATGCGCTCCACGGTCTGAATAATCTGGGGAATGTGCTCGGTCACCCGCGGCTCCACGTCTGCCCGCGCCACCCCCAGGGCGTCCATGTCCTCATGAAAGGCGCGGATGTAGCGCTCGGTCAGTTCCTCGACCGGTACCCCGACCTCTGCCGCGCGCCGGATGATCTTGTCGTCCACGTCCGTAAAGTTGCGGACGTAAGTGACCTCGTAGCCCCGGCTCCGAAGATAGCGCTGCACGACATCAAAGGCCACGTAGGCGCGCGCATGGCCAATGTGGCAGACGTCGTACACGGTGACCCCGCAGACATACAGGCCGACCTTCCCAGGCACGAGGGGTACGAACTCCTCCTTGGTCCTCGTCAGGGTGTTGAAGATCCGCAGCCCCATCGCCCCTCCCGGCACGAGACACCGCGCGAAGATACGGGTTTCGATACCTTCCGTCAATGGGGGCCGCGCGGTACCTCCGCCCTTTCCGGACACGCCCTTTTGCGCTAGGCTTGCACCGCCCCGGATTCCGCTCCGACCGGAGTCGGGCAAGATTCATGTCACGGAGGCGTCGCCATGGCCCAGATAAGACCCTTCCGGGGCTTTCGGCCCCGCTTCCCGCTCGCTGCACGCGTCGCGAGCCCCCCCTACGACGTGATCTCCTCCGAAGAAGCGCGCGACATGGCCCGGGGCAACCCCTACTCCTTCCTGCACGTGAGCAAGCCGGAGATTGACCTCGACCCGAGCATCTCCCTGTACGATGACCGCGTGTACGCGAAGGGTCGCGAAAACCTTTCCAGGATGATCGAGGAAGGAGTGTTACTTCGCGACCCTGTCCCTTGCTTGTACGTGTACCAGCAGCGCATGGGGGAGCACGTCCAGGCCGGCGTGGTCGGCGCTTGTTCCGTGCGCGAGTACGAGGCCGGCCTCATCAAGCGCCACGAACACACGCGCAAGGACAAGGAGGACGACCGGACCCGCCACGTCACCGAGACCAACGCCAATGCGGAGCCCGTTTTCTTGACTTACCGGGCAAGGGCCGAGATTGACACGGTCGTGAACCACATCCGCGCTAGGCCTCCCGCGTGCGACATCGTCACAGAGGACGGCTTCGGACACACGGTGTGGGTCGTGGACGACCCGGTGGAAATCCGGACGCTCCAATCCCTATTTGCCGAGGTGCCCGCGCTTTACATCGCGGATGGGCACCACCGTACGGCAGCCGCGATCCGGCACGCTCAGGCCGCTCGCGCCCGCAACCCCGCCCCGGCGGACGACGAGCCATACGAGTTTTTCATGGCCGTGGTTTTTCCCCATGATCAGTTGCGCATTCTCGACTACAACCGGGTGGTCCGAGACTTGAATGGCCAAAGCCCGAGACAGTTTCTCGATATGCTCGCGAGCCGGCTCGAGGTGGCCCCTGCCTCCTCCCCGAGACCGGACCGACCCGGAACCTTCCGGATGTTTCTTCAGGGCCAATGGTACGCCCTTGAGGTCCGTCCAGACGACATCCCGACCGGAGACCCGGTCAAGGCCCTGGACGTGTCGCTGCTTCAAGACCTGGTGCTCGCTCCCATCCTGGGGATCCAGGACCCCCGCACGGACAAACGCATTGACTTTGTGGGGGGGATTCGCGGCACGCAGGAACTGGAGCGCCGCTGCCAGGAGGGGTGGGCCGTGGCCTTCGCCATGTACCCGACCTCGCTCGACCAGTTGCTCGCCGTGGCCGACGCTGGCCAGGTCATGCCGCCCAAGTCCACATGGTTCGAGCCCAAACTCCGCAGCGGCCTCATCGTGCGCATCCTCGACCAGAGTTCGGACTAGAGGCTCCTCCCCGCAGTCTCAGAGCGGAGCCACCCGCCGGCTGGGGCCCGCGGCTTTCCGCCTGGGTGTTGGGTACACGAGCCGACATCGCCTCCATCATCCCCACCCGTACCACAACCACCCATGCGCGACAACATCGAACCACAGACCTCTCGACCACTGACTTGCCGACCCTAGTCGCCTTTTGCTATCTTCCCGCACGATGCTTTTCTCTTGCTAGGAGCAGAGGTCATGAAGGGAAGCGATCAGGTCATCGAGGCTCTCAACAACCTCCTGGCCGACGAACTGACAGCCATTAACCAGTACATGGTCCATTCCGAGATGTGCGACAACTGGGGCTACGAGCGCCTCCACAAGCGGATCGAGAAGCGGGCCATTGACGAGATGAGGCACGCCGAGAAACTGATCGCGCGTATCCTGTTCCTGGAGGGCTTGCCGGTGGTCAGCCGCCTGAACCCGATTCACCTTGGACCGGACGTCAAGCGCCAGTTCGAGCACGACGTAAAGGCCGAGACGGAAGCCATTCGGGCTTACAACGACGCGATCGTGCTGTGCGGGGAGGCTGGCGACTTCGGATCCCGAGAACTGCTCGAGAAGATCCTGAAGGACGAGGAAGACCACCTCGACTGGCTTGAGGCCCAGTTGGACCAGATTGCGCAGATGGGCATCGAGAACTACCTTGCCCAGCAACTGAAGGCGGAATAGGGCCTGGCGGCTTAAGCCGACATTCAGGGCCAGCGGGGGGCTTGCCCATGCCCGACCGCGGTCGAAGACCCCACGAGGCTGCGGACCAGGCGATCGGTTTGCGCGATGTCCACGCCCTGGCCACCCGAATCCTCGCGGACGCGACTACCCTCGCAAGCGTCCTCGCAGGTAGAGAGGGGTTCAGGCAGGAGCCGCCCTCCCCCGAGATGTCGTTGACCCTCCCTGTGCCGGTCCACATCGGCGGTTCTCCGCCCGACCCACAGGCGTTTCTCTCGGAGGCGCAACGTCAGATCTTGGAGGCCATCCGGGGTTTGGGCACCTTTCGTCAGGGCCACGTGTATTGCTTCCAGTGCCAGAAGCCGGACTGTGACCACTCCGCGCCCCGAGACCCTTCCGAGGTCTTCTGTGGCTACTCGACCGGTGGCCGGCCCGTGTTCAAGGGATTCGCGAATCTTCTGACCGAGCGCAACGACCCGCGCGTGGAACTCCTGTACGCCTCACCCCCGGTGGTCGCAGCCCTAGTCCTGTCCGAGCAGGACTTGTCCGGCGAGTACCTGTCTGGCTTCTCACGCGAGGACTTCGCCTACCGGGTTCGTGGAGAGGTGGTCTGCGGGCTTCTTCCAGCGCCCCTAGGAGGTTCAAAAGACGCCCGAGCCGCGCTCACGGTCCAGGTCGTGGAGACCCGCGGCCCCGGACCCACTCGACGCCTGCGCCTGAACGTGATCGGGGTCCAGCCGGACGACCTCGCGGATGCGATGAGTGGGGCAGGTCGAGAGGCCGGGCCGGCCAGGGCACTTGCGCGGATGTTCCAGGCGGCTCAGGCCCGCCTAGACGCCCTGGGCCGCAGGGCTCGCGACTTGAGGAGACGCGGCTTTCCCGACGGCCTGGACGAGGGGGTGGGTCCGGTCCTGACCCACCTGCGCGCAGACATCGAGCGGCTGTTTCGGGCCGCCTCGCGGCGCACCCGCCACGCCGAGGAGCGTCACGGAAGCGGCTCGCGGCCGACGGGACAGGCCGTCCGGGATGCGATGGAGGCCCCGATAGAGAAGGTTTTGCTTGACACCCGTCGCGAGACGGTCGTAGTCCTTGGACCGCGGGGCCGGACGCATGTGTTTACGTGGAATGGACGGCTCGTGACCAGCCTGGTCCTCACGCCCGCCGAGGTGGAACGACGCTTCGGTCAGGCCCGGTGGAGGCCTCTGGACGCGCAGGAGGTAACGCGGTGGCGAGAACGGTTGGCCAGACCGGATGGGGGCTGATCCCTGTCGTGTTTGCCATCGCCTGCACGGGCACGGCAAGGGAAGGGGACCTGCCCGATCCGGGCGGGGTGAACCTATCGGAGAGCGGCGACAGCCCCCCTCCCCCGCAGCGGACCTCTCTGCCTACGTGAATCTTCTGATCGGCACCCTCGGCCACGACAATGCCTTGCCCGGACCATGTGTCCCCCACGGCATGGTGAAGGCATCTCCGGACTCGTACCAGCCAGAGGAGTCCGTGGATTCCTACGAGTACGCGGCCCCCCGCCTGGCGGGTTTCAGTCACACGCACCTGGAGGGCCCGGGCGGCAGCGCGAACGAGTACAGTCAGGTCCTGGTCGTGCCGCAGGTCGGAGCCTTGAGCGTACGCCCGGAGGACCGCGCGTCCCGTTTCTCGCACGAGGACGAGGTGGCACAGCCCGGGTACTACGCGGTCACGCTGCTGGACTCGGGGGTCCGGGCGGAACTGACCGCGACCGCGGCCTGCGGGGTGCACCGCTACACCTTCCCCGCCGGGGTCGCGGGTCGGATCCTGCTCGACCTCGGCCACACACGCGGGATGCCCCTGGCCGCGGAGGTCCGCGTGAGCGATTCCGACCTGGTGGAGGGTCGGGGGGTCCATCAGGTCAACCCCCTGGTGGCTGCGGGGGTGGACAAGTCGTTTGATGGGCCGACCGGGGTCAGTACCGTGTATGTGTCGGCGCGGGTGAGCCGGCCTGCGGACTCGCACGGGACCTGGGACGACGACGGGGTCCATGCCGCGGCGAGCGAGGCGTCAGGGAGCATCGCCGGGGCGTATCTGGAATGGGACGCCGCGGGCACGGTCGAAATCCGGGTCGGCATCTCGTTCCTCTCCGTGGAGCAGGCCCGCGCCAATCGCGAGTCCCAGTGCGAGGGTCGGACCTTCGAGGAGGTCCGCGACGAGACCCGCGATGCCTGGAACCGCCTCCTCGCCCGGCTTCCGGTCGAGGGCGGCAGCGAACAGGACCGCGTGATGTTCTACACAGCGCTTTACCGCTCCCTGCTTCAACCCGCGGACTATTCCGAGGACGGGCGCTACTTCAGCGGTGCAGACGGCACAGGCCGCGTACATGACGCGCTTGGTCGGCGCTTCTACACGGACGACTGGTGCATCTGGGACACCTTCCGCACCACGCACCCGCTTCAGACCCTGGTCGAGCCCGAGGTCGTCTCGGACATGGTCCAATCCCTTGTCTGGCTCGCGCAGGAAGGAGGCTTCATGCCGAAGTGCCCCTGGAACGCGCTCGGAGACTCGCGCGTCATGACCGGAAACCCCCAGTTCTGCGTGGTGGCAGACGCCCTCGTCAAGGGGTACGACGACTTCGACCAGGAGGCGGCGTGGAACGCGCTTTTTCGGGGCTCGATGGAGGACGAGGACCCCATGGCGGGCATGGGTCTATGCGGCTACCTGAATCGGGGAACGCCGAGGGAATACGTCGAGAAGGGCTACGTGCCACGCGAGTGCGACAAGGACCAGTCCGCCTCCATGACCCTGGAGCACGCCTACGCAGACTGGTGCGTGGGCCAGGTGGCGGAGATCCAGGGCAGGGCCTCCGAGCGAGACTACTTCATGAATCGCTCCAAGAACTACCGCAATGTTTTCAATCATGAATACCGTCTCATGCAGCAGAAGGACGCTGCGGGGAACTTCGTAGAGCCCTTCGACCCGACCTCGTGGGGGTATGGGTTCACGGAGGCATCGGCCCGGGAGTACACCTTCTTCGTGCCCCACGGCGTCCTCCACCACTAGAGCGAGTACCTGTCCTGCTCGTCGGTCTCGATGCCCCACTCCCGGGCGTTGTCGAGCGCCTCGAAGACGCCGGGGCCGGAGGGAAAGGCCATCCCCTCCCCGTCCACGAACTCGTGCCTCTCTCGGTACGGCGTGTCCGGCGCGAACCAGCGGCTGTGCGCCACGAGCGGTGGCCCCAGTCGCTCGCGCAACGCAAACAGCCGCTCTGGGAACGCCCCGCGCCGAGGCTCCCACCCTAGCATCCCGCCGGGCGCGAGCGGCGTCTCCCCGGGTGCCTCGACATACCACCACGAGTCAATCTGAAACTACCCGTATGGGATTCCCGTCGCGTCCGCCTCGGCCTTGACCGCGAGCAGAGTGCCCTCCTCGTCCAGACCAGGCTCCACCTGGTAGTAGTACGCGCCGTTGTCGGTCCAGTACCCGAGGTACGACAATCCCACGTCCGCGTACCGGTCCGTCCTCCAGCGCCCGCGGTCCGCGAGGACCAAATTGGCCGGGCGCACCACTGTCGCGCTGATCCCGCGCCCCTCCACCCACAGGAAGCGATGTGTCTCCAGCGGGGGGTCTCGCGTGGCCTCCTTGGGGCCGATGGTTGCGGACAGGGCCGCGGCCGCTCGGCCTCCGGCTTGTTTTTCAATGAGAGATATTTTGGACGCAAGTAGTCCCGCCTGGCCCGGGACAGGCCGTTCGTCTCGCCCGAGAGGAGCGCCGTGAGTTTAGCCTGGTCTGCCGCCGGCACCTTCCCCCAGCCCCGCAGCGTAGGGACCGCCGTGAGCGCGAGCCGGGCGTCCACCGGTGTCATGCTCAGGTCCGGCATCACCCGCGTTGCCGGAGGTGCCCCGAGGCCGGCGGGCCAGTCCAGGGCCACTACGTCAGCGCCCCCGGGCTCGCGCGCGAGCCGGACGGATTTCGGGTCGAAGCCGAGGCCCCACTCGGCGGCCATCGCCTGCACCTTCTGCCCGAGGGCCGCCGCGAGGGCCGCGTCCGCACTCGCTGGGTCCCGGCTCAGCACCAGCGCGGAGCCCAGGCCTTGGCGAATCCACCCTCGCCTTGCCTCCCTCGTCCGCAACCAGCGACAGGGCCTTCTGCCCCTGCTCGTAATTCAGGCCGCGGACCTCTTCTCGCCTGCGATTCGCGGACCCTGCCTGAGCCGCCGCGTTTCGCGCCGCGGGGCTGGCGGGCGCCACCCGTGAACCCTCAACGGCTTCCCGTTGTGTCATGACCGCCATCCGCGAGGCATGCCTTCACTGCCTGACAGCTTAGGAGTGCCAAGTTTCCGCCCGTGCCCATGATTCTGTCAACCTGTTGCGAGCGGCCTTGGTATCTGGAGTAGAGGCCTGCGACCAAAGCCGGTCCAAAGAGACGACGCACGTTTTCTTGTCCGTGATCGCCAACCCGAACTCTTGCGGACAAGATCGCGATGCTTCCGGTCAGGTCACACGCGTCTGCGCCAAGGCAAACGGTTCGTCGTGACTCCCCTCCCTTCCGAGGATCCCCATGGAAGGTCGGCTTCAGTCAGGCTGGTCCACGCACTGGCCCACGCAGTACTGGCCGCAGTCCTCCGGGGTGCAGAACATCGGGCACCAGAATTCGCACTTCTGCCAGGGCTTGCAGTCCGAGTCGGCCTGGCACCCCTCGATGGGCTTGGGGACGCACACCTTCTGGACCGTGCACGGGATCAGGCACGCCGGGTCAGAGTAGGTGCAGGGCGGGCAGTACTCCTGCTCGGCGCAGATGTGGTCGGCCGGGCAGTCCGCATCCGAGGAGCACCCCTGTGGCTTCGGCACGCACTGGCTCACGCACTGCAACCCGATGCATTTGGGGGCCTCGCTCCCCGCCGGCACGGGCCCGCACTCTTTGGGGCACATCACCTCGCAGTAAAACCCTTTGGGACAGTCAGCGTCCGAGGCGCACTCCGCCTCCTTCTTGACGCACACGCCGTAGCACTCCTCGATGCAGTAGGCTCCCGGTGGGCAAAGCCCTGTGCAGACCGTCTCGCACCGCTCGTCCGGCGCACACTGCGCGTCCGAGGTGCAACCCTTCTGGGCGTTCGGCTCGCACTGACCCAAAAACCCTTCGTTGCAAGGCAGGCACCCGCCCTTGCCGTCGTCAATGCAGACCATGGTGCACAAGACCGGCTCGCAGTGGAACCCAGGCGGGCAGTCCGAGTCCTCGTTGCACTTGTCCGGGGGCGGCGTCACGGGGACGCACTGCTCTGTGCACTCGCTCTCACAGTCTACGTTCGGGGCGCAGGACGGGCACACGGTCATGCACTCGAAGCCCTCGGGACAACCTTGGCCGCATCCCGCCGGGACGCAGTGGCCAAAGCAGGTCTCCTGGCAGCCCCAGGTGGGGTCGCAGAAGCCCGCACAATACACCTCGCAGCGCTCGCCAGCGGCACACTCGGAGTCGTCCTTGCACCCTCGGTTCGGGACCGGGACGCACACGCCCAGGTGCCCCTCGTTGCAAGGCAATGGGACGCACCCGCCCGACTCATCGGGCAGGCAGGAGGCAGGCTCAGCGCAGTACACCGGCTCGCAAGTAAAGCCCGCCGGGCAGTCGGAGTCCTCGTCGCACGGGATTTCGGGCTGTGGGTCGGGAACGCACTGCCCAAAGCACTCGCCAAGGGTCGGGTCGCAGGGCGGCACACCTGGGTCGCTCGAGCGGGCATCGCTTCCCGCATAAGAGGTCGCGCAGCCCGCCGTGCACACCCACTCGCAGTGGAAGCCCTCGCCGCACTCCGCGTCCGAGGTGCAGCCGCCTGCGGGCACGCACTCGCCCCGGCAAGTATCCTCGCAACCCCAAGTGGGGTCGCAGTAACCGAAACAAAAGACCTGGCATCTCTCGCCAGGGGCGCACTCGGAGTCCTCTCGGCACCCTTGCTTCGCGTCCGGGACGCACTGGCCCAAGAACCCATCGTTGCAAGGTAGGCACCCGCCTTGCCCATCCGGGGCGCACTCCATGGTGCAAAATACGGGCTCGCAGCGATACCCCGCCGGGCAGTCGGAGTCCTGATCGCACAATCCGGGCTCGGGTCCGACGGGAACGCATTGTGGCAGGCATTCACCGCAGGGTGGCATCTCGCGACCCTTGGCGGCCATCATCCCGTACGCCGGCTCCGCACAGGCCGCGCAGACCTCGATACACTGATATCCCGGGCCGCAGTCCATCCCAAGGCACCCGGTCTTTGGCAGGCACTGGCCGAAGCACTTCTGCTCGAAGCACGGGGCGGAGCCCTCGGCTGCACCCGCGGCGAACGCATCGCAGAATCCCGAGCACGTCACATGGCAGAACTCGCCCTCGCGGCAATTCCCGTCCGAGTCGCAGCCCCACGCGGGCTTTGGCACGCATACCCCCGGGTACCCGTCGTTGCACGGCAGACACCCGCCCTTGCCGTCCGGGGCGCACATCATCGGGCACAAAACCGGCTCGCAGATGAAACCATCTGGGCAATCCGGGTCCGCGGTGCACTTCTTCGGGGGGGTTGGGTCGTCTACGCAGACCCCCTTGCACTCCATGCCTGGGCACTTCGCGGCACGCGAGGCGTCGTCAGACACGGGCTCCACGCACCCCTTCAGGCACAAAAACTCGCAGTGCTTCCCGGGTCCGCAGTCAGCGTCGGTCTGGCACTGGGCTGGCGCGGGCACGCACGCGGTGATGCAGGTGACGTCCTCGCACTCGCCCATACCCCTGTCGCAAGCGCCGTCGCACAGGATGGCGCACTCCTGGCCCGGAGGGCACTGGATCTGGTCGCAGGACTTCTCGGGTCGCGGCAAACATTGTCCAGCCTGGCCGCCGTTGCACGGCAAACACTTCCCGCTCCCGTCGGGGATGCACCTGTCCGCACAATAGACCGGGGAGCAGAAGAACCCCTCCTCGCAATCCTCGTCCTGGTCGCAGGTTCGAAGCGGAAACGACTGCACCTGAGGACCCCCTCCTCCTCCGCCTCCGCCGCCGCACGCGACTGACAGGCAGAGGAGCCCGGTACACATGACCCACGAGTACGACCTGTTCATGGCCAACCTCCTTTCATCGGAAACCAAACCCCGACGCGCCGAGCCGTCCCGGCCGTCGTCCTGACTTAAGGCAAGGTCCGTGCCAGAGAAAGACCCCGTTATTTCCGATGGTTTCAAACGCGGGTCACTCCGGGTATGACAGCGGTGTCATACTCCGAACCCGAACGGTCACTCCGGGCAGGTGGCCGGCACGGGGATCTGGCAGGTCCAGGCCGAGAGGTCGGGCCTCTGCGCGCAGGTCTGGTTCTGGCCGCACTGCGGGGCCTTTGGGTCGCAGGGCCGCGAGCAGAAGGGCGGCAGGTCCCACTGCCCATCGTGGTCGTCGTCGCGGGCGAACGGTGGGCGAAATCCTCCGCCGTCTGCGTCTATCCAGATGGGATTGGTCATGGCCCACGGGATTACCGGGAAGGAGTCCGGCATCTGGATGGAGAGCGACGACAAGGCGCCACCGACCAGTGCGACCAGGTCATCCACGTTTTCCACCTTCAAAAGGTTCTTGAGGACCGGCTGAAGCAAGGGGTCCTCGTACAGCGTCTTCAGGTCCGGCTTGTACGAGGCGAGCAGGGAATCGGCCCCGAGCGCGATGACCTGCTGGGTCAAGAGGTGGCCATAGGGGTGACGCTTGTACACCGGCGAGAGTTGCTCGCGGTCGTTGAGCCCGTACGTCATCACCACGAACCACGCGTCCTCGGCCTGCGCGCCCAAGTCGAGGCTGGTCTCGAGGTCCACGATTGCCTCCTTTGGGGCCTCGGGGAACAGGCGGCGGTACAGCCTCCCATTGCGATAGACCTCCAGGCGGTCCACCCCAAACCAGGACGCGGTCTGCACGCGGATGCGGGCCTGGATGGTCTTGGCCCCTGTCGCATCTAGTGTCTCTCCGACGCTCGCCCCGCGACCATCGTCCGTCACAATCTCGAAGTCAATCATCGGACCCGATGACATCACGACTCGATGTTTCTTGATGGCGCGGTCCACCTCATGAATGGCGAGCCCCTCTAGCCGGTCGCTCCCGACTCGGATGAAGTTCCGGGGGAGGCCGATCTCGTCGAGGGTGTTGTGCGAATCGCTGTTGGCCATGCCGGTAACGTTCAGGCCAGCGTTGAGCAGGGCGAACCAGTCCTCGATGGGCTGGAAGCGCGAGGTGCAGGGGCGGACCTCGCAGCCGTGGCATTCCTCGCGGCAGGCCTGCGCGCACGCCTCGCTCCACCCGGTCCCGCCTTTGGCCACGGTCTTGCAACACTCCGGGTGCAATCCACAGACACACGCCTCGCAGGGGCACTTGTCGCCCCCGCATCCGGCCTGGTCCAAAGCGGCCGTGCACCCGGCCATCGCCTTCCTATAGTCGCATCCGACATCGGTCGCCTCGGTCGTGGCCCAGAAGGCGGCCTCCTCCTCGGGGGTCCGCTCGAGCATGTAGCGCACGGACAGAAACTTCAGGGCCTCGAGTGCGATGCGCTTGCACTCGAGCAGGCCCACCCCCTCGTCGCCGCATCGCGCCATCTCCTGGCGGAACTCCTTGTGCCACTGGCAGTGGTCCCAGAGGATCCGCTGCGCGATGACCCCCTCCGGCAGCGTCACACCCGCAGGCCGGACCATCCCCTGGCAGGCCGGCGATGGGTCCACCTGGAGCCACCCGCAGACGGACTTCGAGGGGTCGGCCTCGTCAAGCAGGAAGCGCTTTGGGTCGCGGGCCGCCGTGATCTCGCGCACGCAGCGGTTGTGTGCCTCCATCTCGCCCACGGTCGGGGTGTGCAGGTACTCGGCGTGCTTGCCGTTCAAAATCTCCATCGCATCGAAGGAGCACGGGGCCTCCTGAAGGGCCTGGTTGCACATTTCCATGCCCGGCGTCTTGCGTTCGAGGTCGTAAGTGCGCATCCCGATCTGCCCAAAATACCCCATGAAGCCGTCGCGGGGGTGGTTGATCTGCAACACGAAGTCGTCTGGTGAGCCCAGGACCCGCGTCCGCAGTCCCTCCCAGATCTGGGTCATGGTCCGCTTGACCCACTGCACCGGGTCGTGGACCGCGAGTTTGGTGTCGTCGTAGCGCAGGGGATAGCCGTTGAAGTGACCCCACTCGAGGGGCGAGGTCTCGACTCCCACCTGGGTCGCGAGGTACCTCTCCAGGCCCATCTCCAGGACGTAGGGCGAATAGTCCGTCACGTGGTCGTGGTCCGAGGACGACACGAACTCGAGCCCCTCTGCGACCGCTGCGGCCACGCGCAGGTCCATCGGGAGCGCCGAGTCCACGCTGTTGCGGGCGTGGACGTGGAAATCGCCGCTCACGTAGCCGCTCGTGTCCATTTCGCGGGACAAGACGACCTGCAAGGTGCGCCGTTGCCCGCCAAAGACCTCGTACCCGGACACCACGGCCCGGCCGTACTCGATACCCCGCGAGGCCACCACGTCGTAGCGCCCCGGTGGCAAGCGGACTGTCCCGCGACCCAGCGGAGAATGTTCCAGGGCCAGAATTCCGTGGTCATACCGTGGGTCCCCGAGGGCCGCGTCGTTCTTGCCATCCCAGTCGTAGCGCATCCCCTGGTCGTCGAGGGGGATGAAGGCGATTTTGGCCGGAATGGCGTTCCCGCCCTGGTCCACCACGCGGTATTCAACCTCGCCTGCCCGAGGAAGGACCAGGACCACGCGCTCGGTCTCGCCCGCCTGGATGGTGACAGGGACCGGCGCGGACGTCCCCCGGTCCTTCGCGTGGGCCAGGATCAGGTAGCGGCCCGGCGGCAGCGGCCCCGAGAACTCCCCGTCCAGCGTCAGGTCCTGCCCGACGTCCGTCTGCATCTGCGAGACCACTCCCGCGTTCCCGAAGACCCGCACCGCGCAGCGACGGATCGCCTCCCAGCGGACCAGGGCCTCCCCGCAGTCCTCGACCGCGCTCGGGTCTCGCACCGCGAACACGTCCACCCCGGACAACGGCGCGAAGGATCCTTCTTCCAGCACGACCCCCTCGACCTCGCCGGTCGCCACCCCGCGCAGGGCGTACACCGTCCGGAGCACAGACCCCACGTCCCCATCGCCCACCGCGAGGTAGCGCTCGTAGGTGTAGTTGCGGTTCGTATCCCGCATCGCGCCGCCCTCGCCCTCCTGAAGCCGGTCCCCCTCCGAGAAGTGCGTGAGCACCGCCGTAGCCGATGTCGAGAACAGCGGCACCATCACCTGGGACGGCAGGCACGGGTGAGCGGGCACAAGGTCCAGGACCGCACCCTCTCCGAGCCGGGCCGCGGCCTGCACAGCGCGCTCGTCCTCGGCCAAGAACCGCGCCTTCCAGTCATCCACGGCTTTCTGGCGCGCCTCCTCGCCCGCCGCTGCCCCCGGGTCCGCTGCCCCGTTCTTCACCTCCAGAAGGTGAATCGGCCTCCGGTCCACCACGAGTTGCCGCACACGCGCGTCCGCATCCGCCATCCCGTAGTCGTCGCGCAACACCGCTGCGACCTCGTCCTCGCGCGAGGGGTCGCGCAGTCGCGTCAAGGTCAGGCGGAAGGTCTCGCACTCGATGGGTGCCTTTTGGTTCGGGTTGACCGTGGTCCAGGCATAACTGACGTTCTTGGCGGTCGCGGCCACGAAGTCATACACGTAGGGGCTTCCGAGCGACCCGACACCCTGCCACATATCCTCGAAGATCTTGCGGTCCAGGTCGTAGCCCTCGCCGGGCACGAACACGGACGCCTCGGTCCCGTAGAACAAAAAATCCCCGGCCACCACACCGCCTCGCCACGAGGGGTCGCGCCAGTCCGCAAGTCCGCCGAGAAGGATGCGGAAGAAGTCGCGGCTTTCGTTGAAGGTCGGCATGGGCTTTGGGGCGGCGGCACATTCGCACCGGGGGCACATTCTGAGGAATGCAGCGCTGTGGCCCTCCCGCGGCTCCCGGACCTCCTCGAAGACGTAGCCGTGCTCGCACTCGAGGTCGCACGGGACCGGCTGGCACCCCCTGAGCAGGGCCTCGGACTGGGGCGAGAGGGAGATGGTCGTCCTCATCGTCAGGTAGGACTCTCCCTCATGAAGAATATAATCTGTAGTGAAATCAAATGAAATCTGAAGCCGGTTGAGCAGCCCGAAGACATTGACCTCCAAAAACTGCTCCACCATGTCCACGATGGTGTCGAAATCGAACCCGGCCAGGTTCAGGCCCGCGAGGAACCCCTCCAGGGTATCGCGGTTCAAAAACTTCAGCATATCGAACATGTACGCCGAGTGCCCCTGCACTCGGACCACAGCCTCGCCGTCGCGCCCGTCCTTGCCCTCTGGGATGCCCACGAATGCGATGGTGGTCTCGACGCGCACAGGGCTGTCCGGGTCCGAGGTCGTGGGGAGCCGGATGACCCGGGTCGGGTCGAGTGGGTCCACGACCAGCAAGTTCGCCAGCGGGAAGGCCTCCGAGAACGAGTCCCAACCCTTGCCCGAGCGGTCCTGCGACCACCAGCGGTGCCGGTCCACGTCGAGGAGCGTCCCGCCGAAGACCCCTGCGGCCCACCCCGGGCCCACGTTGCCGATGAGCGCCCGGATCTGGTCGTTCTCGACGATGAAGTCCCCGACCTTCCCTTTGGCGGATGGCCCGCCGATCAACTGGTCCTGGCGTGTCACCTGATAGGCGCGCACCGGGGGCTTGCCCGATTCGCACGCCTGCGCGGCTAAAAGCGCCGCGACCACAAGCGTTGCCTTCCTCATGGCTCTTGGCCTCCACACGCGTTTCAGAACGCGCACTGCACGCCAGCGATCACCGCGTCGTTCTTCAGGGAGCGCCCGTAGCGTTCTATGCGGTGCTGGTACTCGACCTGCGCCTTGAAGAAGTTCGCAACGGCGTAGTAGGTGACGGTCCCGGCGACGACAATCTCGTCGCCCTCGGTCTCGAGGTCACGGTTGTCGTCAAGATACTCGAGGCGTGCTGCCACCCCGAGTTTGCGCCACACGTACCCAAGCGAGCCCTGCGCGCTCAACCGCTCCACCTCAGACGGAATCGTGTTGACCGTGCTCGTGGGATTCGTCTGCGGCTTCGAGCGGTCCCACAGGACTTCCCCGAATACGTGCGCCCCGTACCATTTGAAGTGAAGATATCCCGAGGCCCCCATGGTCGCGATGCTGCGCCCGTCGTTATAGAAGAAGGCCCCGCCCAGACCCAGACGCGGGTGCTCCGACCCGGTCAGGTCCGCCTCCTCGGACCCCACCGGATCCAGCGGCTCCAAGTCCACGCGACCCACGTAGGACAACCGCTCGAACTTGTTGCCCTCCGTCACCCCAACCGGCTCGTACCCCTCGTGGAAGCCGGGCTTTCGCTGAAGCCCGTTGAAGACCCCGGCGCTCACGCGCAGATGGCCGAGCCAAGGCTCCCCGTACACGACGACCCCCATCGTGGACGAGGGCGCCATCGCGTAGGTCCCGAGGCTTCGGTCCAGGTGCGCCAGGCGCGCGGAGGAGCGCGTCTCGCTGTACGAGAAGGGGAACTTCTGGAAGCCCGCCACGGCGCCCACGTACCGGATGGGGCGGAAGTCCACGTACGCCTCGTGGAGCGGCCCACCGGTTCGCTCCTGGTCAAAGGCGTCGAGTTCCACCTCGAACCGGAGCCAGTCCTCGAATCCACCCTCCACCCCGAGCCGCGCCCGCCTCAGGCGAAACCCTGGTTGCTGCATCGAGTCCCCGTTCGACCGGAGTGCGTCGTCCCCGACCCATCCCCCCCAGGCCTGGATGCGCCCGTGCAGGGCCGCGTGGAACGGCCCCGTCTCGAAGCGGGCCGCCCCCCGCTCCAGCACCTGCTCCAGGGACTGTCCCTCGACCGGAGCAAGTGCTGTCCCGCCCTCATCGTCTTCCTGGGCCAGGGCCGCCAGGGGGAGCCAGGTCACCGCAAGGGCCACCAACAATCGCCGCATGTCATCCTCCATTTGCGTAAAAGCCGGGCAATCGTACCCGTTCGTGGGGGTAAGTCAATCAACGAACCCACACGGTCTTGATGTTGACGAACTCCCGGATGCCGAAGACGCCCAGTTCCCGGCCATAGCCGGACGCCTTGACCCCGCCAAAGGGCAGGCGCGGGTCGGACTTGACGAGCCCGTTCACGAAGACGCTGCCGGCCTCGACGCGGGCTGCGAGGGCCTTCCCACGCTCGATGTCCCCCGTGAAGACCGCGGCCCCGAGTCCGAACGCCGAGCGGTTCGCGAGCGCGACCGCCTCCTCCGCGTCCCTGGCCCTGACCAGGGCCGCGACCGGGCCGAAGGTCTCTTCATCGAAGACGGCCATCCCGGGCTGCACCCCGGTGAGGACCGTGGGGGCATAGAAGAAGCCGGGCCGCTCCAGCCGGTACCCGCCGGTGCGCAGGATGGCCCCCGCGCGCACGCTGCGCTCCACCTGGCCGTGCAGTTCCTCGAGCAGGTCCTCGCGCGCAAGGGGCCCGAGGTCCGTGGCCCGGTCCATGGGGTCCCCGACGCGCAGGGCCTCCATGCGCTGCGTGAACGCCTCCTCGAAGGCGTCCGCGACCGGCTGCACCACGATGAAGCGCTTGGCGGCGATGCACGATTGTCCGTTGTTGATGATCCGAGCCGTCACCGCGGTGCGGACCGCCTCGTCCAGGTCTGCGTCCTCCAGGACGATGAATGGGTCCGAGCCCCCGAGTTCCAGCACGGTCTTCTTGAGCGCCGCACCGGCAGTCGCGGCCACGGCCCGGCCAGCCGGCTCGCTGCCGGTCAGGGTGACCGCCCTCACCACCGGGTCCCTGATGACCCGCTCCACCAGGCGCGACGGGATGAGCAGGGTCTGGAAGGCCCCGCCCGGAAAGCCCGCGTCCCGGAAGACCTCCTCGATGGCCAGGGCACACCCCGGCACGTTGGATGCATGCTTGAGGAGCCCCACGTTCCCGGCCATCAGGGCCGGGGCCGCGAACCTGAAGACCTGCCAGAACGGGAAGTTCCACGGCATGATTGCCAGGATGGGCCCCAGCGGGTCGAAGCGCACGTACGACTCCGAGGCATCGGTCGGGACAACCTCCGCGGCTAGGTAGCGGGCCGCGTGCTCCGCGTAGTGCTCGCAGACCCAGGCGCACTTCTCGACCTCGGCCTCGGCGGACGAAAGGGTCTTGCCCATCTCCTCGACCATGAGGGCCGCGTAGCGTTCCTTGCGCACCTTCAGGATGGTCGCGGCCTCGCGCATCCGCGCCGCGCGCTCCTCGATACTCGTCTCCCGCCACTCCTCGAACGTCCGTGCCGCACGCTGGAGCGCCTCGCGCACGAAGCCCTCGTCATGCTCCGCCACCTCCCGAAGCACCTGTCCCGTCGCCGGGCTAATCACCACCATCGTCCGTCCTCCCGGGCTATGACCTGGCCCTCCTCGCCCACTGCTTTCGGGTCCTTCACCCGCGAGGGACATTGTAGTCTCGAAGCGACCTGCCGTTGACCCCGATCAGGTCCCTTGACCGTGCGGTGGGCCTGGCCTGGCCTGCGCGGGTGGGCCGCATTGCGCGAAGCGGGCTCGTGTCACTAGCGAGACCAAAGGCTAGGGGACCTCGACCGTCTGCGTGAACAACACCTTGCCCTGTTCCTCGAAACGGCTTCCCCATAGTCCGAAATCCAACCGTGCCCCGCTATCCCATGTCGCAGCAGCGAGTTACCGCCGAATCTATTCTTACAGAAAGCGTTGAGATGAGAATCCGCCTTCCGACGCGTTCGCCGCTCCTTGGACCGCTTCAGACCGTCTCTTCTTGTTGGGGTAAGAAAGTTCCGACCCCCGTCGCTCGCGAGCCTCCGGAGCGGACTTGCTAACAACGCGGTTTGCTCGAGAATCGGTCCGGCCTACCGCTCGCCGAGGACTTCCAGCATGGCCCGGGCCGCCGTGGGCAGGTCCGCCACGCCCGCTTCCCGCACCTCGGAACGCAGGTACACAAGGGCATTGCGGAATGTCACCGCGCTCACGGCCTCCGCGTAATGGACATCCCCGACCGAGTACGCCTTCCGCCCCGCACGCACCGCGGCCCTGACGAGGTCGCGTTCGCTCTGGCCCTCACGACTCGATGCGACCACACGGCCAACGACTCGGTAGGCCTCCACGAATGGGGCGATGACCCCTGCGAAGAACTCGAGGACCTCCAGCGCGCCCCTTCCGGGCACGAGCCCTCCCTCGCTCCTCACGAGGATCCCGTCTTGCACGTACTCACCCAGGGTCGTCGAGAAGATGGTCTCGTATGCCTCGTCGGCCCCGAAGATGAACTCGAACTTGAAGATGCGCGATAGGGACTTCACCAGGCCCTTGAGGCCCTCCTCGTCCCTCGGCTCTTCGCCCTGACCGAGGCGCTGGACCGCGAACGCCATCAGGGCCTCCGGGACGAACCAGTGGATGACGCCGTTTTTGTAGTAGTCGAGCACGACGCGGTGCTCGTCCTCCACCGACACCACGACCTCGTTGGCCAGGTCGGACCCGCGGCCCCGCTCCCCATATTCCCGAATGCGGATGACCTTCTCCTTGTGCCACAGGGTCAACACGTCGTCCACCGCGGCCCGCAAGGCGTACGCCAGGGCCTGAACGCTGGCCGAGTCGTCCTCCCCCGCCCCCGCGAGACCGCGCCTGGTCCCCCGACTGAGAAGCCCCATCTCGCGCATCGGGTCCGCGAGCAAATCGGAGAGCCGCGCCCCCCGCACGTGGAGGTACGAGACCACAAACCCCACCCGCTCTAGGAGCCTCTCGTACTCGATCCCGCGCTTTCGGTGGGTCAGGAGGGCGAACGCCACCACCTGGTGGGGGGTCACCATGAAGCACTGGTCAATCCTGTGGACCAGAATGTGGGCGAGCCGCCTCACCACATCCAGCGGGACCGACTCCCCGGGACCCAGGGGGACGTTCACGCCTTGGGAGCGCAAGAACGACACCAGACTCAGCGGCCGGTCGAACTGGAGATACACCTTGCCGTAGCGCGACTTCAGGACGCGGGCGCTGCGGGCCAGGGCACCTACGCTCTCGCGCTGCTTCTCGCGCCCCGCTGCCTCCGCGCGGTAGGACCTCTCCTCGATCACCTTCTCGTAGGTGACCGCAGCCGGGACCAGGTTCGCGTCCGGCGCGGCCCCCGACGCGACTGCGTCCACGATCATCCTGAGGATTCCGTACCGGGGCGACAGGGACTTCCCCGAGCGGCTGCGTGTCCCTTCGATGAAAAACTCGACCCAGTAGCCCTCCTTCAGGAGTTTCCTCAAGTACTGCGCGAGCACGGCCTCATATAGAGCATCCCCCCGGACCTTACGCCGGATGAAGAACGCCCCCGAGTGCCGGAAGATCGGCCCCAGCGGCCAGAAAGACAGGTTGTCGCCCGCGGCGATGTGCGGTGGGATGAGGCCATGCGTGTAAAAGATCAATGAGATCAAGAGGTAGTCAATGTGGCTGCGGTGCGCGGGGACCAGGACCATCGGGGCGTAGCGCGCGGCCGCGCGGATCGCGTTCAGCCCCTCCGTATCCACCACGACCCCTTGAAACAGCCGCTGGAACACAAGGCTGACCGCGAGCGCGAACCCCTCCAGCCAGTTGAAGCGGAAGTCCGCGGCCATGTGCAAGAGCATGGCCCGCGCGCGCTGCATCCCGGCCTCGGGCGGCAGGCCCTCCGAGGCGGCGACCTCCCTCAACCGCTCCAGAAATGGCGGAGTCCGCATGATCTCGTCCACCATCTGGCGGGCGCTCTTCAGCACCGGTCCTCGGATCGCCTTGGATTCGAGCATGAACTCCTGGGCCAGCGTGAACTTGAGGCGCGAGGCCAGGGTCTCGATGTCGGGCGCGTCCGCGTTGCTCGCCAAAAACTCGCCCAGGTCCAGGGGGCGGCCCGCCTGCGCCCTGGCACGGCGGAAGTTCAAAAAGAACGAGACGGCCTTGCGCAAGGCGCCCGGGGTCTGCGGGTCGCCGAAGACCACGTCCACGATGGTGCGACGATAGGACTCCGGCTTCTTGTCCCACACCACGAAGAGGGGGATGAGGACCACGGGACGGCCCACCTCTCGAAAGACCGCAATCAAATCGCGCAGGTGCGAGAGTCGGTCGTCATCCCCCCACTGGATCAGGCTGTGAGGCCGCTTGAGCCACACCAGACATGCCCGTCCACGCGCCAGAGCACGGCGCATCGTGTCCCGGTCCGAGCCCTGGTGCCTCGAGCGGCCCACGAGCCGCCTCCACAGGTAGCGGGCCACCTCGCCGAGCGGTCGGAAGAGGAGCAAGTTCAGGCCCGCGGCGAAATAGACGAGGGGCAGTGACCACACGAGAAAGGCGTGGTTGAAATAGAGGAGGTCCACGATGCTGCGGACGTTCAGGACGTACACGGGGGTGCCGCGCGAGGCGGCCTCTTGAATGGTCCGGCGGTGGACCTCATCGAAGGCCACGGCCCCGAAGAAGGCCCGTCCGAGCCACTTCAGGATAGGACCGGGCCGCTCGACCATGGCCGCAGGAAGGACCTCGTCGCGGTCCTCCTCCGTCTCCGCCGTCATGGCCCTTTCCACCATCTGCCTGTCCCTGCGCAACGGCTCGTCCGTCCGCTTCCCCAGACGCCCGAGCCCTCTCGTCGGCTGGTCACCGGGTATTGCTAGCACGCTGAGAGGACGTGGTCAACGCGTCGCCGGGACTTTCCGGCGCCGATGTGCTATCCTTGGACTATCCGAGCGTTCCGAGGCGGTCATGGAGCGTTCAGAGTCGGGGAAACGAGGGGGCGTGTCGAGGTCCGGGATGACCCTCGAGGCCGAGCGGGCCAGGCGCCTCCAGGCCCACCTCTCAATCCTTTTGATTGACCTCGACGGACTGTCGCTCGTCAATGAGTCCCTCGGGCACGAGGCGGGCGACGAACTGCTCGCGGCGGTCGCGGACCTCCTTCGGTCCAACCTGCGCAAGATTGACGTGTTCGGGCGCTGGAGTCCCGAGGACTTTCTCGTCCTGACCGTGGACCCGAACGTGTATGGGTCCAAGGCCCTGGCCGAGAAACTCCGCAAGGCCGTCGCTAACGCGTCGTTCCCGGTCGCCGGACAGGAGGTCCGCATCACAGTAAGCATCGGGGTCGCCCGAGGGAATCCCCGGGACGAGGCCGGGGTGGAGGCCCTCATCGAGACGGCTCGCCGCGCCCTCGTCAAGGCCAAGGCCGAGGGCCGCAACCGGGTCGAGTACCTCACCGAGGAATCGTCGCGCTTGCCGGCCCGAACGCCGCGTCCAGAACAGCCGTGATGGTCGCGACCGGGTCTGTGGCTGTCCACACCGCCGAGATCGCCGCAACCCCTGCCACCCCTGTCCCGCGCAGGGCGGCTGCTGTCTCCGGTCCGATGCCCCCGATCGCGACGAGGGGGACCCGGCTTGCGGCCACGGCGCGACACAGCGACTCCACCCCGACCGGGGGCCCATAGCGCCGCTTGGAGGGCGTGTCGAACACCGGGCCGAAGGTCGCGAAGTCCACGGACGAGGGATCCAGCGTCCTGACCTCGTCCTCCCGGTGACACGAGGTCCCGACAAGCCCCCGAAAGACCGGGCGCACAAGGGCGGGCGGAAGTCCGGAGCCGGGCAGATGGACCCCCTCCGCGCCCGCGGCAATGGCCACGTCCAGACGGTCATTGACAAGGACAGGCACCCCGTGCGGGGCCGCGATGTTTCTGATGCGACGGACCAGACCGAGGAGGTCTTGGGTGGGGAGGTCCTTCTCGCGCACCTGGAGCGCGAGCGTGCCCGGCGGTAGCCCGCGGAAGAGCGCCTGAAGCATGGCCTCCGGCCCCCCAGGGCCAAACAGGCGGCGATCCGTGATCAGGTAGAACCGGAACGGAAGTCGTGGAACCGGCATCGTCGCGTCACGAGATCAGGTCGCTCATCGGCGACGAGGCCGTCGCGTACGCCTTGCGCGGGATGCGCCCCGCGAGGTATGCGAGCCGCCCGGCCTCAACCGCGAGCCTCATGGCCCGGGCCATGGCCACCGGGTCTTGGGCTTCCGCGATGGCCGTGTTCATCAGGACGCCGTCGCAGCCCAACTCCATCGCGATGGCTGCGTCGCTCGCGGTCCCGACCCCCGCGTCCACGATGACCGGGACCCGAGCCTGTTCCAGGATCAGCCGGATGTTGTGCGGGTTCCGGATCCCGAGACCCGACCCGATCGGGGCCGCGAGCGGCATCACAGCCGCGCACCCAACCTCTTCCAGCCTCTTGGCCGCGACCGGGTCGTCGTTGGTGTACGGCAGGACCACGAACCCCTCGGCCACGAGGACCTTCGCGGCCTCGATAAGTGCGGGGATATCCGGGAACAGCGTCTTCTCATCGCCGATGACTTCCAGCTTGACCGCCGGACCTAGACCGAGTTCTCGGGCCAGGCGTGCCGTACGGATGGCGTCCTCCGCCGTGTAGCAGCCCGCCGTGTTGGGCAGGATGGTCATCCCCTCGGGGATGTGCGCGGCGAAGGACCCCTCGTCGCGCCTGGATAGGTCCACACGGCGGATCGCCACGGTGACAACCTCGGCCCCACTCTCGACCAGCGCAGCCCGCATGGTCTGGAAATCCTTGTATTTTCCCGTGCCGACGATCAGGCGCGAGCGAAACTCGCGGCCAGCGACAACGAGCGGCCTGTCTTCCCTCACGCTACCCTCCTCCGACCAGGGTCACCACCTCCACGCGGTCGCCTTGCGCGAGGCGGGTGGTGGCGTGGTCGGCCTTTCGAACCACCTGCCGATTCCTCTCCACGGCCACGGGACGACCCGAAAGTCCGAGCGCATCCAAGAGGTCCGCGACTGTCGCGCCCTCAGCCAGCCTCACTTCTCGGCCGTTGACGGAGATGGTCATCGGCGTCATCCTCCGCGCGAGAGTCTGGCCACCAGGCGTGGGAAAGTCAAGGGAAGGGTTGAGCGGGCCTCGTTTCCGCGCTAACATCGTCTCGGTTCCTTGGCGCCGGGGAATAGCGCAGCCTGGTAGCGCGCCTGCTTTGGGAGCAGGATGTCGCCGGTTCGAATCCGGCTTCCCCGACAGGGCTTGCGGTCCTTGGCGTCCGACCTCTTTATCCCGGGTTGTAGTTCGGGGGCTCCTCGGTGATCTGGACGTCGTGGACGTGGGATTCGCGCAGGCCGGAGCTGGAGATGCGCACAAAGCGTGCGCGCTCGGGGAGTTCCCGGATGGTCGCAGCCCCGAGGTAGCCCATGCCCGAGCGCAGACCTCCCATCAACTGGAAAACCACCTTGGCGAGCGGCCCCTTGTAGGGGACCCGGCCCTCCACGCCCTCCGGGACGAGTTTCTCGGGGCTTACTTCCTCCTGGAAGTAGCGGTCCTTCGAGCCCGCCCGCATGGCCCTGAGGCTCCCCATTCCCCGATAGACCTTGTAGGTGCGGCCTTGGTAGAAGATGATCTCGCCCGGGGCCTCGTCCGTGCCCGCAAGGAGGTTCCCAAGCATCACGGTCTCTGCCCCAGCCGCCAGGGCCTTGGTGATGTCCCCCGAGTACTTGACCCCACCGTCCGCGATGATCGGGACGTCCGCCGCACGGGCCGCGGCTGCACATTCCCACAGGGCCGAGACCTGCGGGACCCCAACCCCGGACACCACGCGGGTCGTGCAGATCGATCCAGGCCCAATCCCGACCTTGACCGCGTCCGCGCCAGCCTCAATCAAAGCGGTGACCGCCTCTCCGGTCGCCACGTTGCCCGCCACGACCTCCCGGTCGGGGAATCGCCGCTTCAGTTCGCGCACCGCCTGGATCACGCCCCTCGTGTGCCCGTGCGCCGTGTCCACCACCAGGACGTCCACGCCTGCCTCGACCAGGGCCTCGGCCCGCTCGACCCCAGCGGGCCCGACCCCAACCGCGGCCGCGACCAGAAGCCGACCCTTTTCGTCCTTGGCCGCCTGAGGGTGCCGGTACTCCTTCTGAATGTCCTTGAACGTCACGAGGGCCCGCAACCGCCCCTCGTCGTCCACGATGGGCAGTTTCTCGATCCGGTGCTTTCGCAGGATGGCCACGGCCTCTTCGAACGAGATACCGAGCCGCCCCGTCACCACCTGTCGGGTCATGACTGCGGACACGGGCTGGTCCAGGTCCGTCTCGAAGCGCAAGTCCCGGTGCGTCAGGATCCCGACCAGGATGCCGTCCCGCACGACAGGCAGACCTGAGATGTTGTGGCGGCGCATGGCATCGAGGGCCTCGGACAGCCGGTTGTCCGGGTGGACCGTCACCGGGTTGTCAATCACCTTGCTCTCGGACTTCTTGACCCGGGCGACTTCTCGGGCTTGGGCCTCGACAGAGAGGTTCTTGTGGATGACCCCGATGCCCCCCTCCCGGGCCAGGGCAATCGCGGTTTCGGCCTCGGTCACGGTGTCCATCGCGGCCGAGACCACGGGGATGTTCAAGGTGATCCGGCGGGTCAGCCGCGTGCGAAGCGAGACGTCGCGGGGCAGCACCTCGCTGTATCGGGGCAGGAGCAGCACGTCGTCGAAAGACAGGGCGAGAGGGGGCTTTGGGTGCGTGTACGACATCGGTCGTCTCCTTGGTCGGCCCGGCCGCCTGCGGTCCTGGCATTCTCATGACGGCCTGGTGGCGCGACTGTATTAGAATGTAGCGACCCTGTAAAGGGTGCGGACGTGAAGGAACCCGACCTCTTCGATGCGGGTGAACGCGACCTCGGCACCCGGCCTGGTCCCGGCGAAAACCGCGGCGTCTCCGAGGTCTCCGGGCGCGAGCCGCTGGCCGAGCGGATGAGGCCCAGGACCATCGCCGAGGTGGTAGGCCAAACCGAGGCTTTGGGCCCCGGTGGGTTTTTGCGGTCCGCCATCGAGCACGACGCGATCCCGTCCCTCATCCTGTGGGGCCCGCCCGGCAGCGGCAAGACCTCCCTTGCGCGCGTGATCGCGGCCTCGACGCGGGCCCGCTTCGTCCCCTTCTCGGCGGTCCTGTCTGGGGTGCGAGAGGTCCGCGAGGTTGTGGCCGAGGCCTCGGCTCTGTGGCGCCGGGAGAGGCGCAAGACCATCCTGTTCGTGGACGAAATCCACCGCTTCAACAAGGCGCAGCAGGACGCCTTTCTGCCGCACGTCGAGGCCGGGACCATCACCCTCATCGGGGCCACCACCGAGAACCCCTTTTTTGAGGTCACCTCGCCACTTCTGTCCCGGTGCCGGGTGGTGCGGCTCCTGCCGCTTCAGGAGGACGAACTCGTTGCCATTGCGAGGCGAGCGCTCGAGGACAGGGAGCGCGGACTCGGGGCGAGCGGCGTACGCGTGCCAGACGAGACCCTGCGTGCCATGGCCCGGGCCGCGGATGGGGACGGGCGGCGGATCCTGAACCTGCTCGAGGCCTGCGTGGAACTCGCCCTCCGGCGCGGTCGGGACGAGGTGGACACCGAGATACTCCAGGCGGCCCGCGCCACGCCCGCCTTGCGCTACGACCGCGCCTACGAGGAGCACTACAACGTCATCTCGGCCTTCATCAAGAGTCTGCGAGGCTCGGACCCCGACGCGGCGATGTACTACATGGCACGGATGCTCGAGGGAGGCGAGGACCCGGCCTTCATCATCCGCCGGATGATCATCTTTGCGGCGGAGGACATCGGGAACGCGGACCCGCAGGCCATCCAGGTCGCGGTCGCGGTCAAGCACGCCTATGAGTACCTCGGCTTGCCCGAGGCTGCGATCCCCATGGCCCAGGCCGTCACCTACCTCGCGACCGCGCCGAAATCCAACGCCTCGAACCTCGCGCTCCAGGCGGCCCAGGAGGTCGTCCGAGAGACCGGGAGCCTCGAGGTGCCCATGCACATCCGCAACGCCCCGGTCGCGGGGATGGCCGCGCTCGGGTACGGGCAGGGCTACGCCTTCCCGCACGACTACGAGGGCCACTATGTCCCCGTGCACTACCTGCCGGACGCCCTGCGAGGGAGACAATTCTACGAGCCAACGAACGCGGGATACGAGCGCATCATCCGCGAGCGTCTGGCGCGCTGGCGCGAGATTCGGGACAGGGCCGGAAGGCCGGACGCGACCGACCCGGGGGCCGCGCCAGAGCGAAAGTGACCCGAAGGCGCGACCTCCCGGCTCGGCTTGCACCGCACGGACAGCGGTGGGGCAGTTTTAGGTCATGCCCAGGACCGTCGCACACCCCTCGCTGCAGTGAACCACGCGTGGAATCATGAAACGCTTCACTGTATCACCTCCCTTCAAGGTCCGACAGGACCGAGGACAAGGATAGGGTGCGCCCCGCGCGAGTCAAGTGCTGCCGTGACGTCGCGGCCTCGCAAGGCCCGCTCTTATGGTTAGACCCCGACCGCCTCTCTGTCCCTCGGGGCCTCGGTTGTCCGCTCATTCCTTACCCTGGGGGAGTCTGCGCGAGCGTACGTCGGTTGAGGGGGCCGGGGGCCGCAGGACAGGTCTCACCGCGAGGCCAGAGACCATGCACGGGCGGCCAGGGTCCGCCGCCGTGGACGTAGGGCCGGTGACGCTGCTCGCCGAGGCCAAGTGGTTCAGGCGCTTCGAGTTCGGGCGGGCGGACCGCGGGCTCGCAGACCACGAGCCCCTCACCCTGGAGCGGGACGACCAGCGCGTGCCGGCAAATGCGGACTCGGTCGGGGGGAGGGTGCGCGCGGACTGGCGGGCCACCGAGGTCAGGACCGTCCACGCGTACGGCATGGCGTACCGCTTCAGCGAGGACGGGTCCGACCCCCTGGACGGGGGCCTCGCCTGGCACGCCGACGGGGGGGCGGACCTGTGGCTTGCGGGGTCCCGACACCTGGCCGTGTCCGGGGGTTCCGACGCGAGACCATGGCCGGCGAGGCCCTGCGCGGGCGCCTGTGGCACCTGGAGGCCACGGCCTCGCTCCCCGTGGCCGGGTCACTGGCCCTCCAGGCCGCCGTGAACCATGTCAGCGAGGGCAAGTCCTCCTTCTCTGGGCTTCACGAGTTTGTCCGAGGCATCGCGTCGCTGGGGGTCGCGTGGCCGGGCCATGGGTCCGTGACGTTCGTGTACGGGTACTCGACCGAGGTCCCGACCCGGCCAACCCAGTACCCGGGTGGCGAAATCAGGGTGGTGGTGCTGCTGGCAGGCGGCGAGGTCCGGCTGTTCGCGGGGCGCATGGCCGGCGGCCGCGTGTGCGCCTCGGGGACGTGCCGCGACCTCCCGCCCTTCGAGGGCGTGCGCCTCGACGCGGTCGTGAACCTTCGTTAGCGCCACGCCCGTCCGGGTCGGGATGTGCTACGCTTCCGCGGAAGGCAACGCGCCACAGGCCCGATGGGAGGCTTGATGACACCACCGCAGGCGACCGGGCGGCCCGCGGGCCTCGGCCATGCCCTCGTGACCATCGCGTTCCTGATCGCGCTGCTGGCGGTCAACGTCGCGGCGTTCCACGGGACACCCCACCTCCCGCTGGTCCTGGGCACCGCCTTCGCGGCGCTCATCGGGTCACGTCTTGGCTGGTCGTGGAAAGAGATGGAGGACGGGCTCCTGCGCGGGATCCACCACGCGCTCCAGGCCTGCCTGATCCTCCTCGTGGTCGGTTGCCTCATCGGGACGTGGATCCACGCGGGCATCGTGCCGGCCATGATCGCGTATGGGCTGCGCGTCTTGTCCCCCGGCCTCTTCCCCATGACCGCCTGCCTCCTGTGCTCGATCGTGTCGCTCGCGACGGGGTCGTCCTGGTCCACAGCCGGGACTGTGGGGATCGCCCTCATTGGCGTGGGGCAGGGTCTTGGCTTGCCCGCCCCCCTCGTGGCCGGGGCCATCGTGTCCGGCGCCTACCTCGGAGACAAGATGAGCCCCCTGTCCGACACGACCAACCTCGCCCCGGCCGTGGCCGGCACCGGGCTGTTCACGCACGTGCGGCACATGGTGTACACGACCGGGCCGTCGTACTTGATTGCGCTGGCGGCCTACCTCGTCGTGGGCCTGCACTACGCGAGCGCGCCCCCGGACCTGGCCGCCATTGAATCCATCACGCACGCCATCGAGTCCCGCTTCGTCATCCACCCCGTCCTGCTGGTCCCCCCGCTCCTGGTCATCGCGATGGTGGTGTTCCGTTGGCCCGCCCTGCCCGCGCTCCTGGGAGGAGTTGTGGTTGGGGCTGTCTTCGCGTTTGCGGTGCAGGGGGCCAGACCAGGCGAGGTCCTGACCGCGGCCTACTCGGGGTTCCGGTCGGACACGGGGGTGCCTGAGGTGGACACGCTCCTCTCGCGGGGCGGCATGGCCGGGATGTTCTCGACGCTCGCCCTGATCCTGTGCGCCCTGGGCTTCGGGGGGGTGCTCGAGCGGACCGGGATGCTGCGCGCGGTCGCCTCGGCCATCCTGCGCCTCGCCCGCTCGACCGGCGGGCTCGTCCTCGCCACGGTGACGACCTGCATGACCATGAACGTGGTCGCGCCCGACCAGTACCTGTCCATCGTGGTCCCAGGCCGCATGTACCGCGAGGCCTACCTCGCGCGCGGCCTGCACCCCAAGAATCTCTCGCGAGCGCTCGAGGACGCGGGAACCCTCTCGTCCCCCCTCGTGCCCTGGAACACCTGCGGCGCCTTCATGGCCGCCACCCTCGGCGTCAGTCCCCTGGCCTACCTCCCCTTCGCGTTTCTGAACCTCCTGAACCCTGTGATCTCCGTTTTTTACGGCTTCACCGGGCTGACCATGGACCGCGTGGAAGGGCCATCAGAGACGGCGAGACCTCGTCCATCAGACGTTTGACACGAACGAAAGAATCGAGTAAAGGGGTCCGCCCGCGCGTCGCGGGGATTGTAGGGCCTCGAAGGCAGGTACATCATGAAGACCTACGAACCGGCTCAGATTCGCAACATCGGACTGTACGGACATCAGGGCTCGGGGAAGACCTCGCTCGGCGAGGCTATGTTGTTCCTGGGCAAGGCGACGACGCGCCTGTGCAGCGTCGTGGACGGCAACTCCAACTTCGACTTCGAGCCCGAGGAGGTGCGTCGCCGCTCAAGCATGTCCACGTCCGTGGGATACGCCGAATGGGACAAGAAGTGCGTGAACATCGTGGACACCCCTGGCGACACGAACTTCTGGGCGGACACGGTTTTGTCCCTCATGGCCGCGGACCTCGGGATCGTGGCCGTGGGCGCCGTGGACGGGGTGCAGGTGGGGACCGAGAAGGGGTACCGGCTCCTCGCGGAGGCCGGCCTGCCGCGCGTGCTGGTTGTCACCAAGGTGGACAAGGAACGCGCCGACTTTGACCGCACGCTCGCCGACCTTGTGTCCGCTTTCGGGGGCGAGGTCGTGCCCCTCGCGATCCCCATCGGGGCCGAAGCGGGCTTCCGCGGTGTGGTGGACCTCCTCCACCAGAAGGCGAGGATCTATACGGGTCCAGGCCCAGGAGCGGCAGGGGACATCCCCGCCGACATGGCGGAGAAGGTCGCGCAGATGCGCGAGAAACTGGTCGAGAAACTCGCCGAACAGGACGATGCCCTGATCGAGAAATATTTTGCTGACGGGGACTTGCCCGTGGAGGACCTCGAGCGGGCCCTGGCGCTCGGCCTCAAGCGGGGGACCGTGGTGCCGGTCGTGGCAGTGAACGCGGCCCAGGCCGTCGGGGTGGATTTCGTGCTCGACCTCGTCACCCAATACGGGCCGAACCCGACCGAGCGAGGCGGATTCCGGGTCCAGAAGGGCGACTCCGACGAGGAGGTCGTTCCGTCACCGGGAGCCCCTCTTCTGGCCTACTGCTTCAAGACCATCGTGGACGTGCACGCGGGCAAGGTCAGCGTGCTGAGGCTGGTCTCAGGGGCGATGAGCCCGGACGGCTCCTTCGTGAACGTGGTCACCGGCACGCAGGAGCGCTATGGACAGATCGTGAAACTGATTGGAAAGAAGCAGGAATCTGTCCCGCAGGCCGTGACCGGAGACATCGTGGCGGTCGTGAAACTGAAGGACACGCGCACGGGCCACACCCTGGCCTCGGACCGTGGGGCCGGGACGCTGCGCGCCTACCCCCTACCGGAGCGTTGCATCGCCTACGCCATCAAGCCGAAGACCCAGGGGGACGAGGACAAGGTCTCCGCCGCGGTGCAGAAACTGGTCGAGGAGGACGTGGGCCTTGCTTTCACGCGCGACGAGGAGGCCAAGGACCTCTTGCTCGAGGGCCTGGGCCAGGTGCACCTCGAGACCGCGGTCGAGCGGCTCAAGCGCAAGTTCGGGGTGGACATCGAGATGCGGCCCCGGCGCGTCCCGTACCGCGAGACGATCCGAGGCTCCGTCACGAAGGTCGAGGGCAAGCACAAGAAGCAGACAGGAGGGCACGGCCAGTTCGGGGTCTGCTACATTGACATGGAGCCTCTGCCGCGCGGCGAGGGGTTCGTGTTCGAGGACAAGATCTTCGGAGGCGCCATCCCCAAGCAGTACATCCCCTCGGTCGAGAAGGGCATCCGAGATGCGATGGCCCGGGGGGTCATCGCGGGCTACCCGGTCGTGGACGTGCGCGTGAGGCTCGTGGATGGGAAGTACCACGAGGTGGACTCGGACAACCGCTCGTTCGAGATGGCGGGCTCGCGGGCCTTCAAGGCCGCCTTCAAGCAGTGCCGGCCCGTGATCCTCGAGCCCATCATGAACATGACCATTCTGATCCCCGAGGAGAATCTCGGCGAAATTATGGGCGACATCAGCGCGCGGCGAGGGCGCGTGCTCGGGATGGAGGCCGCGGGCCGCGGCATGCAGGTGGTCAAGGCCGCGGTGCCCATGTCCGAGGTCCTGACTTACGCCTCGGACCTGCGCTCCATGACGTCGGATCGGGGTTCCTTCACCGCGGAACTTTCGCACTACGAGGAACTCCCCTCGCACCTCGCCGAAAAACTGATCCAGGAGGCGGCGAAGGTCGAGGAGGAAGAGGAGTAGGCAACCCGCCTCACAGCGTGAGGCCCAGGGTCCCTGTTGTGCACGAGAACAGCGACCTCATCACGCTGTCGAGGTAGTCGTCCAGGTAGGAGCCCCCGACCTGGATCGGGAGCCGGTCGAACGTCGCCTTGGGCGACAGTGCAAAGGCGAACAAAAAGGCCATCAGGGCCTCGATGTTGCGGGCGAGCCGTCCCTGGTACTCCTGCTTCTCGCGCTGCTCCAGGATGTGCTCCTCGTGCATGCTCCGCCCGATCTCGGACTCCATCAACTCTTCGAAGTTGATCAGCAGGATCTCGAAGCGGACCTCGCCCTCTCCGCTGGTCACGAAATCGCGGCACAGGCGCCATGCCTCGTCCGGGTCCTTCGCGACCCTACGCTGCACCAGGACGTCGCACGCGGCCTCGCTCGGTGGCTGTGCGATGACCTCCTCGACCGGAAACCGGTAGGACAGGACGCGGTTCAGGCCGACGAAGTTGCCCGAGAATCGCTTCTCGTCCACCAGGGCAAGCCCCGGGTGGGCATCGAGGTACTCGTGGACCCGCGGGGCGACCTCCGGGCTCACCAGGACCCGGATGCCCACCACGTCGTCAATGAAGAACTGGGGCATGGTAGCGACGAACTGGCCCTGCCGGATGGACTTCAGGACCCGTCGCTCCGCATGCTGGAACTCGGCCGCCATCTCCTCGGGCGGCGTGATCAGGAGTTCCTTGGGGATGCCGTGGTGCCTCGCGCGCTCCTCGGCCAGTTCGTCGGCGCGCCGGCGGATCTCGTCGAACAGGTAGTCAATCAGGCGCCGTGCGCACTTCTCGGCCACGCGGCGCACCCGCTTGATGCGGCGCGACCCGACGTATCGGGGCGGGTCCCCCTGAACGAACAGAAGCCCCTCGTAGGGGGTCTCGCGGTAGAAGTCCTCTGGAAACCGCCGGTAGCGCGCAATCAGGGCCTCGATGCGAGGCGTCAGGTAGTGCGGATAGGCGACCAGGAGGTCCTTCAGTTCGCCCTTGGTGCGGACCATCATGGTCTGGACGTCAGGGCCGCGGACCGCCCGGAACAGGTGCGTGGCGAAGTGCGTGGACCACGCGCGCATCGCGTACGAGTTGAGGTTGACGATCTGCTTCAAGCGCGTGGGGTCATCCGGCTCCAGGCGGTCCTCGATGGCCCGACCCAAGATGTCCGCGAGTTCCTCGCGGTGCAGCATGCTTCCGAGCAGGACCATCGGTCGTCTCTCCCACCGCGCTATCGTCAGTCGCGCGCGAGCGAATCCTGAAGGCAAGCGCGCGAATTGTCAAGCGACTTACCGGCTTCGAAGACCCTCCGGGGACCGGGCGTGGAGGGGAGGACTCGACCTTACGTCTTTCGCGCACTCGACGCGGTCTGTGCGGTTGCGCCGAGCCCGCGCCTCGTCCTGCCTGCTGGACTGCTCCTGAGCGCCGGCGTCAATGACCCGCCCGGCCACGCGGGGTCACGTTCCACAGGGTGGCCATCAGGGCCGCGCCGGCAACAGCGAACGGTATCGGGGCCCACTGCCAGGCGGACCAGCCCCATGTGTCGAGCAGGGCACCCATGCCCACGCCGACCACGGAGGACGCGAGGTACTGCATCCCATCGAAGAGGCCCGCCGCGGTGGCCGCGGCCTTGCGGCCCCCGAAGTCCATCGAGGCTGCGCCCCCGATCATCCCGTGCGCGCCGTTGACAAAGAAAGACAGGACCGCGAGCCACGCCGCCGCGGCCCACGGTCCGAGCCCGATCCGATCCGATACTCCGAACAGGGCCAGGCAGAGCGCCATCCCCACGAACCCGGCCACGATCACAGGCGCGCGCCGGGCCTGGAACACCCGGTCCGACGCGATGCCGAACGCGAAGCCTCCCGCGATCCCGAGCAGGGCAATTCCCCACGCCGCAACCTGATACGGGGCGAAGGCTGCCTTCTCGACCCCCGGGACCCAGACGTCGGAAAAATATTTCGAGAACCAAACATCAACGGTAGAGCGCCGCACGAACCCGATCATCATGGAGGCCACGGCAATCGTCCATGTCACCCGGCTCGCGAAGACCTTGCGCAAAACGTACCCGATGCGAACCGGCCCCTCATCGCCAGACGCAACCTCGTCCCCGGTGTCGAACCCCTTGAAGCCCGCGTCCGCGGGCGTGTTCTCCATGAAGAGCCAGTTCAGCACGAAGAACAGCCCCACGAATGCACCGGGGATCCAGAACGCATACGGGATGGGCAGCACCGCTGCGACGAATGGGACACCCGAAAAGGCGAGGATCAGCCCCAAGCGAATTAAAACCCCAAAGATACCCGAGAATGTCCCGCGCTCGCGCACGTGGAACCACTGAGCATTGACCTTCACGATCGAGAGGGCACCGAACGACTGGAAGTAGCCGTTGATGGCCCAGGTCGTGGCCATGATCGCGAGCACCGCGGCCGGGGTCAAACCGAAGTGCAGGACCGCCGGGACCACGACCGTGACCCCGTGCCCTTGGGCCGCGGCCTCCGTGACCGCCGGCGTCTGCACCAGGAGCGTGCACAGCCCGAACAGAAAGTTCATCACGGTGACACCCGCGGCCCCGAATAAAAACGCCTTCTTGCCCCCGACGCGGTCCGCGATGGGGCCGTTGATCACCACCGACAGCCCATAGACCAGGGGCATGACCGTCTCGAAGACGCCGGTCTGGACATTCGTCCAGCCAAAGGTCCGAGCCAGGTCTCCCATGACCGCAGTAAAGTTGTATCGGGACATGTAAAAGAAGGAATACAGAAGACCCAGGACCATCCAGTTCTGAACCCGGCGACGGCGGAAGGCCGGGTCGTCGCAAAGGGGGGGAAGCGTCGTGTTCATCGTGCCTCCGTCGCGAGGGGTGTCTGCGCGGGAGCCTGGGCCTCACGGGGCAATGGTCCGAGCATGAAGACCCGGCTCGGGCGCGCCCTCCCCCGCACACGGATGCACCCGACCTCACGGAAGTCACGCCCTTCACGGACTCCTGCGCGCGTCTGCTCGTCCAGGACCACCTGGCCCGGCAGGGCCATGCGGGCTAAACGTACGGCCACATCCACCCGCGAGCCCCTGAGCGCGAGATCCGGCATGGCTGTCCGTACCACGCGCGCCGGGACCTCGTCTGTGGCCACGCCTGCCCGGACCGACACGGGCAGCGAGGTCGCGGCACAGAACCTCCGAACCCTCGCCAGGAGGTTCTCGGCGGCACGAACCGCAGCCTCTCGACATCCGTCCGACGAGCCGAACAACCCGAATGCGACGCGCATTTCGTCACCGGAGTTGAGGCACAGGCAGCCGCCATGCGCCAGGGTCTCGGCCTCGAAGGCCTGCATCTCGGGCAGGAACAGGGCTCGTGTGCTCGTCTGTCCGTTGCCCTTGTCACCGAACTCGATCTCCACGTGCAGGAGCGAGACCGTGACCAGGGCATCGTCCGCGCGCGAGGGACCGCGCTTGGACGCGGTGTCCAGGGTCCAGGGGACCGGCGTCTCGCGCACCGGACCCGAGGCAGCCTCCGCGGGCGAGACCAAAATGGTCATGGCGGATCGAACGCCCGAGGCCTCCGGGTCCAGGACCAGGGTCTCCTGCTCGTGAAATCTCGAGCGGCCCGCCTCGCCCTCCCGAATCCGGTCAGGGGCGATGACGAGGGTCTCGCGCTCGTGGAAGGGTTCGAGCGAGCGCAAAGGGGCCAGGACCTCCTGAAACAGCGTTGCGTCCACCGCCGCGGCGTTCTCGACCGCCAGGTTGTCCCGGACGGCCCGCAGCATGGCCCGCACCTCGCCCGCATCCGAGGGTCGGTCCTCGCGCCGCTTCCTCAACAGGGCCGAAAGCGTGCGTTCCACCCCGCGCCTCACCGTGGCCGAGACCGCAAGGGGCGGCAGGGGCGGAGGCTCCCGCGTCAGGTGCATGCGCATGACCTCGGTCGGGCTGTCGGCCAGGAACGGGGGCACGCCCGCGAGCATCTCGTACAGAACGACCCCGAGCGAATAGAGGTCGCTCCTTCGGTCCACGAGGTCCCCGCGCACCTGCTCCGGGCTCATGTAGGTCGGCGTGCCGAGCACCTCACCCCGGTCGAGCCCCCCGCGCAAACCGGCCTCGCTGACAGCGGCCACTCCGAAATCCAGCACCTTGACGAAGGTCTGCTCGCGGTCCCACGCGACCAGGAAGATGTTCTCGGGCTTGAGGTCCCGGTGCACGACCCCGTGCTCGTGTGCGTGGATCAGCGCCTCGCACACCCCGAGCGCGACCAAAAGCGCCTCTCCCAGGGGCAGGCGCCCCTTGTGGCGAAGCACGTCGGCCACTGTCACCCCGGGCAAAAGTTCCATCGCCAGGTACAAAAAGCCCTCCCGCGAGACCCCAAAGTCGCGAATCCCGATGATGTTCGGATGGTCGAGCCGGCCCGCGGCCCGGGCCTCGACAAAGAAGCGTCGAACTGCCTGTTCCTTGGCCGCGAGCGTGGGCTTCAGCACCTTCAGCGCCACCTCGCACCGCGCGCGCATGTCGTGCGCCCGGAAGACCGCCCCCATCCCGCCGGTGGCCAGGGGCTCCAGGATCAGGTATCGGTCGTGTAGGACCGTGTGGACTGCGGGGAGTTCCGCCGGGACCTCGTGCAAACTCGAGCCGTCGAGCGGGCACAGGGGCTGCCTCGCGTCGTACGTCCGGCCGCAGGCGTCGCAGTACTGGGTCCCGGCAACCATCCCCCGCATCGCCCCGAGGCGAGCAACCGCCGTTGAGTATAGAGGGATTTCCGTGGATTCAACAAGTTCGCAGCAGGCCACCATCAGGTCTGTCCCTGGCCCACCACGACCTCCTTCCCGTCCGGGTTGTCGCAGGCCACCATGGATTGGCCCGCGCGGGTCGGCACCCTCCCGGCCACACGTCTCCCGATCGGACCGGATGCCGCCTCCTCGCAGCCCAAGAAGGGCTACTGACCAAACACTTCTGCCTGGTACGCCCCGAGGTCCACCTGCCACGGCGCGTCAGGCGGGGCCTCCACCCCACCAGGCCCACCAGAACACGTCGCCTCCACCGTCATCCCCAACGCCCCAGATTCCTCCGCAAACACGGCCCCAACGGCCCTCACGTCAAACCCTACATACCCGCACCCCTCGTCCACAGTGAAGTCGCAGTCATTGTCCACGTTGTCGCACCACTCCGCCGCGCCAGGATGTACCTTCGCATTCTTCGGCGCACAATCCACCGCGTTCGCCCACCCATCCCCGTCCATGTCCGGGTCACACTCGTCCCCAACACCATCCCCGTCCAGGTCCTTCTGAAACGCGTTCGGTAGCAAAGGACAGTTGTCGTTCCCGTCCAAAATCCCATCGTTGTCGTCGTCCCCGTCGCAGGCGTCCCCGTCCCCATCCCCGTCCGTGTCCGCCTGGTCACTGTTCGGGGTCTCCCGACAGTTGTCTATGTCGTCCGGGATCCCATCCCCATCCGCATCCCCTTCGCAAGCATCCCCCAGTCCGTTATGGTTCAGGTCCTTCTGCTCCGGATTTGGCACCAGCGGACAGTTGTCCGATGGAATCGGCTCCGCACAACCAGGATTCGGGTTCCCAATCCCGTCATTGTCCATGTCGCAGTCGCACGCATTGCCTACCCCGTCCTGGTCCAAGTCGCTTTGATTCACATTCTTCACGTACACGCAGTTGTCCACCCCATTCGGTACCCCATCCCCATCCGCATCCGGATCGCACGCATCTCCCACCCCGTCCCCATCCGTGTCGCTTTGCTCTGGATTCGCCTCATCCGGACAGTTGTCCTTCCCGTTCGCCACCGTGTCACCGTCTTTGTCCGGATCAATGCAGTCCCCAAGCCCGTCCCCGTCCAAATCCGAAAATCCCTCGTCCGTCGCCCCATTGCAGTCATCATCCTTCCCGTTGCAAACCTCCGGCGAAGCATACGAACCAAGGCAGATCGTCTGACCCCCAACACACGACATCACCCCATAACACGTCCCATACTGATTCTCCAACGGACAAGGCGCACCGCTCAAGCCCTCGTCCGTATTCCCATCGCAGTTGTCGTCCGCATTGTTGCACACCTCCGCCTCCGGCGTCTTCGCCTCGCACTCACTGTCACACGTCCTCTCCCCGTAACATCGCCCAAACTCGTTCTCCACGTAACATATCGTCTTGAAACCCTTCTTTCGAAACCTCTCCGTACACTCGCACTCCGCCCCACCCGCCGGAACGCACTGCATCACCGACCCCCGACCACTCGGCACAAACTTACACTCAAACCCAGCCGGACAGTCTCCCTCCCCAGAGCACTCCGCCCCACAAAACTGACCAGCCTCCCCATGATCCACGCACACATTCCACCCAGCCCAGTCCTGCTCCCGACACTCCTCGTCCCCCTTGCATGGCCGACAAAGGTCCACAAACGGGTCCACACACACGTACACCAAATCCTGCCCTGACCCAGTCACCTGCGCGCACTTCCATCCCTTCGGACATGACGTCGCATCCTCGCACAACACCGTGCACCGCGAACCCTCCCATGTCTCCACACAAAAACCAGAATAACACTCATTGTTGTCTTCGCAGGGGCAGAGAAGGCCGCCGGGGCACTCCGGCGTCGTCACCCCCTCGGCCACATCGAGGCCCTCGTCGATGTTCGCCGTGTCTCCATCGGCCCCGGGCTCCGCCTCAGTTGGCCACGCCTCGAGCACCTGTTCGCCGTCCCCGCCCTCTGCGAAAAGGGCCTCGTCAGTGCCCTCCACCAAACTATCAGCACGGTCCGGGCCAGGAAATGCGTCGTCCAAAACAATGGGAGGCGCCCCTCCACCCCCGCACGCGACTACGAAAGCCATCCAAATCAGCGTTTGGTACCTCGCCATCGCTTCACGCCTCCCGACACGCTCGCCTCGCCGCCGCCAACCGGCCACGCCAAGGAGAGCCACCATCAACGGCCCACGGCTCCTGCTTCATGCCGACCGACCTTTTCATTCGCTTGGTTCAGCACGTCGCCACCCTCTCACCCGTCTCTCCATGCCCGCCGGTGCCTCTATGGACTCCATACCTGTGTATCAATCCCGCGAATGTAGAAGCGCTGCTGGCCGCCGTTGATGATCGTCATTCGCAGTAATCCGTAACCACCCCTTGTTCGCGTGCCGGTGTTGGCTGCCACCACGTCGGCTGGGATCACGACGGACATGGCCCTCTGATAGGGGGTGGACGCGTAGGCCGCGGCTGAAATTCCGAACAACGCCGGAGAAGGCCGATAGACCGACGAGCCAACTCGAATTCGCGGCGCCCCGCCATACCAATCGGCCCCGTGCTCGCGGATTGTAATCAAAAGGGGCTTTGACGTGTCAACGGCCCTCACAAAGAGTTCGCGGCTCGCATTCTCCGGGACATAACACATGCCCTCGTTGTTCCAGATTCCGTACCATGTGCAAGACTCGCTCGAATCATTGAGGCTCCAGTGATGGACAAGGGCCGGACTCTGCGTAAAGCCCCTCGGGTTTGGCGCGATGGCAATCGCCGAGACCCAGAAGTTGCTGCCATCTCCGTTACTGGGCCCTGCCGTGACATGAAAGCGGAGTTTCCCCCCACTCAGGTACGAGCGGACAAGAGACTCGGACACGGGAAACGCAAGCCACGCCTGCGAGTAGTTCGCCTTGAAGGCATTGTATGGCGACAGGGTGTACGTGCTTGCCAAGCCACTACCACTGTAAGCATTGTTCGTCGACCGTCCGACCTTCACGCAGTTGGACCCTCCCGAATCGCACAACCACACGGAAACCGACACCCAGCGGTCGTGGTCGATCACCCCGAGAAAGAGGGTATTGTGCACGCCCTCGGTCGCAGGGAGGACGAGCGCGACGTAGCGGGACGGCGGGGTATTCGTATCGTGCCCCTCTTGGGAGGTGTTCGTAAAGTTTAGCATCCACAGATTGTTCCAACGGCTAGAACAATAGGAGTTGCTGTCAATCCCCGCGCCCCCTACTGCAAAAATCGCTTGGCCGGACCCCACGGGAGGGCATGCCGACTCCAGTCCATCCCAAATCCAAGTCGGCTCCCCATACGGGCGGAAATCGAAGCCGGGGAGCGAAGCGGCCTGGGACAGGTAGCCCTTGGTGACCAGTGTGTCCCCGGGATCGCTCGGAAGCGGCGGGGTCAGCATCCTAGCCTTGCCCGTGAGAACGGTCGTTCCACTGACCGTTAGGTTGCCGGCCACATCGAGGTCGCTCGCGACCTGCCCTCCCACAGCCACATCTCCTTCAAAGGTAGAATCCCCCTCGACTTTCAAATCGCCGGCCACATCGAGGTCGCCAGCAATTCGTACTTTCTTTGTCGAGAGAGTCTGAATACCTATAGACCACGCATTGATTTGTCCATCGAACTGATTGTTGAGAAACGCGGTGTCAACCACCTTGATCCGCCAGATTCCTGTGGGGTTCTTCCCGTACCAATAGGTAAGGTCCCCAGAAACCGGCGAGGTCGGCTCCGGATACGAGGTCGCCAACCTCTGCGCATTCCCACTTCGGTCGTGAAGACGGTACTCCCGATTTTCGGGGTCGTACAAATACACGACAATCTGGTTCGTGTTGGAAGTCGTGATGTCCACCGACACCGTCAGTTTCTCGGCGATCCCGAGGTCGGGAACCTCGATCGTGTCCCCGATGCCCAAGGGGTTGTTGTCTGGGATTGGGACCGGTGTGTTCGGGGAGGGGACCTCGTCCTGGAACTGATTCCAAATCAGCCCGTTCGACACCTCGTTCAGCCCG
>FWWM01001456.1_pt1 | contig 71143 bp, 63 predicted proteins | sample 2228351 | NCBI WGS metagenome assembly FWWM01 (sample SAMEA103939774, study PRJEB20133) | metagenome | reverse complement strand
TTGTCGGGCCGGCTCTACGCGGCACGGGCGCCGAGGCCGGGCCCTTCCCGGCAGCGGCCAATGACTTTGATATGGCCGTGGCCGGCGGGATCGCGACAAGTCTGGGTTGGAACACGGCCGGCCGTGTCCCAACCGCAGGCCGTGTCCCAACCGCAGGGTGTCCCAACCGCAAAAAGGCCGGAAAGCAGCAGGAGTGCCTTGCCAGAATGACGGAGGCGACGGCGACTTGGCGATTCCCCGGCGTACCGACCCGCTCCGGGCCGGCGGCCGAGCAACACCGGTCCACGGTGTCGCTCGGCCAGGGTGGGGGAAGGCCCAGGGAGGGCTCTTTTGGCCGCCGCTGGGCTATGCCTTCCCAACCCCGGGGCCGGGGAGCGGAAATGCCTTGTCCCTACGGCCGCTCCCCCGTCTCCACGTAGGTCAGAATCTCCCGCACCGAGAGCCGCTCCAGCCCCATCCACTCCAGCGTCCGCCCGCGGTGCTGGTAGTCGGTGCCGTGGATGATCGGGGCCAGGCGGATCATCGCCTCTATGCTGACGGTGGCGACTCTGAAGCGCCGACCGAACTTGGCGCTCGGTACCAGGCTCATCGCCACGTCCTCAAAGATGTAGCGGTGTTGCAGACTGCGCGGGGCGTTGCTCCCCACATAGCCGGGGTTGTTCGGAATTGCCTCGTAGAGGTTCTTCCCGCCGGTCGTGGACAGAACGACCGGCCGGTTCCTGCTCACTTGCCCCGGTGTTTGTACGACACCGGGACCTCTTGTGTGGGGCCATCTGGCCCCCGGTATTTGAATCAGGACGTCCCTTCCGGCAGCGGCGCCGGTTGCGGCGCGGCCAGAAAATCCTCCCGCTTTTCCAGCGGTTGCCTTACCGCGAAGAGCAACCTCCGCAGGGTTCCTCTTGCCCTACGCAGGGGATGGAAAAGCCAAAGGTGCTGCCCTGGCCCGGCTCGCTCTCCACCCAGACCTGGCCGCTATGCTGCTCCACGACCGCCTTGACGATCGCCAGGCCCAGACCGATGCCGGCAGTGCGGGGAGCACCCGGATGGGGGACGCGGTAGAACTTTTCAAAGACCCGCGGCAGAGCCTCACGAGGGATGCCGATACCGCTGTCTTCGACCGTCACGACGACGCGGTTCTCCTTTTCCCGCGCCCGCACGGTGACCATCCCGCCGGCCGGGGTGTACTTGAGGGCGTTTTGAATCAGGTTGTCCAGCACCTGGCGCAGCCGAATCGGGTTCCCCAGGACCGGCCGGAGGAGAGGAGCGATCTCGGCCCGCAGGTCAATCTGGCATTCGCCGGCCTGGAAGCGGGCCCCCTCCACGGCCTGGGCGGTCAGGTCGGCCAGGTCGCAGGGTTCCCAAAAGACCTCCACGCCCGACTCGATCTTGCCCAGGTCGAGCAGTTCCTCCACCAGGTCGGTCAGCCGACGGGCGTTCCCCATCACCCGCCGGGCGATCTCGGCACCGGGCCCGTCAAAGAGCCGTTCCTGGTCCCGGTCCTCGATCATGCGCAGGAGCACCTCGCCGTAGCCGTGAATTGTGGACAGGGGGGTGCGGAGGTCGTGGGAGACGGTCGAGACGAACTCGTTCTTCATCTGGTTGATCGCCTTGATGTAGGTAATGTCCTGCATGACGGCGACCCAACCGCCCTCCCCCTGGGGGCCGGCGGGGACAAAGGAGACGGAGAAAAAGAGGGTGCGTCCGTCGGGGAGGGGGACTTCTGTGGCCGGGGAGGGTTCGCCCTCCTGGGCCTGGCGAAAGGCCTGCAGGAGGGGGGGCAGGGGAATCGCTTCCTCCAGCGGCCGGCCGGCGGCCTCCTGAAGCGAAATGCCAAAGGCTTGCTCCGCCGCCGGGTTGAGCAGGGTGATGCGCAAGTCCCCGTCGGTGACGATGATCGGCTCGCTGGAGCCGTTCAGGATCGCCTTGAGCCGGCCCCGTTCCTGCTCGATCTCTTCGTAGAGCCGCGCCTTTACCAGGGCGATCGCCGCCTGCGAGGCGATCGTCTGCACCAGGTCCAGATCGGCCGGCGAAAAACGCCCCTTTTCCCGGTGGATAAGGGTGAGCACTCCAACCACCTTTTCCTGGTGGATCAGGGGGACGCAGAGGGCGGAGCCAGCAGGCGCCTGCCTTGCCTCCAGTTCAAGCCAGCGGGGGTCTTGCTCGGTGTCCGGCACAATGACCGCCTGGCGGTTGCGGATGACCCAGCCGGCCAACCCCTTCTCCACGATGCGCCCTCGCACGACCTCGCTGACGGTGGCGATCTCGCCCTGGAAGGAGTAGATATGGCGGAGAATAGCCCCCTGTTCGTCCAGGAGAATCAGGCTGCCGCGAGAGACGCCGGTGGAGCGAATCGTCGTCTCCAGGACCCGCGAGAGGGTGCTGTCTAGGTCCATCGCCGCGTTCAGTTCGCGGCTGATTCGGTAGAGGAGGGTCGTCTTGTCCTTCTCGCGACGCAGTTCCTCCAGATTGCGCCGCAGCCGCAGCCAGGTGCGCACCCGGGCGACGAGTTCGGTCTGGTCGGGGAGTTTGGTCAAAAAGTCGTTCGCCCCGGCCTCCAGGCCCCGGACCTTGCTCTCTGCGTCCTCCAGGACGGTCATCAGCAGGATCGGGGTCGTCTCCAGGTCGGGGTTGCGGCGCAGGTCGCGGGTCAGGTCGATGCCGTTGCCGTCCGGCAAGAGCACGTCCAGCAGGATCAGGTCGGGGGAACTCTGGGCGATCGCCTCCAAGGCCTCCCGGACCGTCTTGCCCTCGCGGACGGTAAACCCGGCGGCCTCTAGCCAGCGACGGGCCCACATGCGGCTGTACTCGTCATCGTCCACGACCAGAATCTGGCCGTCTTGTTCCTTTGCGCGTTCGCTCACTTGACCATCCTTCGTCCACGACCAGAATCTGGCCGTCTTGTTCCTTTGCGCGTTCGCTCACTTGACCATCCTTCTCTGCCTCATTCCGGTTCAGGAGCAGGTTCTATTATAACGCAAGAGGGGCGGTTGAGGCAAGTTTCGACCGCTTGTCAAGCCCTCCCTTTCGTGATATACTACACAACCGGGCCGGGCCCGGGGAAAGTGTGAGCGGGCTTTTCGGCCCCCGATGGAATGGTAGGACAGGTTTGGACAGTCCGGGAGGAATGGCCGATGTTGGTCAAGGAACGAATGACACCGAACCCGATCTGTGTGCCCCCGACCATGCCGGTCACCGAGGCACAGGCGTTGATGCGGGAGAAGAGGATCCGTCACCTGCCGGTGGTGGATGAGGCGGGGGGTCTGATCGGGATAATCACACAGCGTTCCCTCTTGCGGGCCCTGCCTTCGAACCTGAGCAGTTTCAGCCGCTTTGAGATCAGCTACCTGCTGGCCAAGGTGCGGGTGGGCGACGTGATGACCCGCGAGGTGGTCACTGTGGGCGAGGAGGTGGCCATCGAGGAGGCCGCCCGGATGATGGCCGACCGCAAGATCGGCTGCCTGCCGGTGCTGCGCGGCGATGGCCTGGTTGGCATTATCACCGACAACGACATCTTTGACCTGATGGTGGACCTACTGGGGGCCCGCCGGCCAGGGGTGCGTATGACCGTCTATCTCCCGGACCGCCCGGGCGAGATCGCCCGCCTGACCACGGCGATCGCCGAGCATGGGGGCAACCTGACCGTCTGCGTGGCCCACCCCACGGCGGACCCGCAGACCTACGCCACCCTGCTCAAGGTGACCGGCCTTTCGCCGGAGGAACTGTCTGGGGTAGTGGAGCAACTCGAAGAGATGCGCGTGTACGATGTGCGGCAGGTCTAGCCCTGCCGCACGGTGAGGGCAAGATGAACACAGCATATACCGATCCGGTGGGTGCAGTGCTGGTCGTCGGTGGAGGAATTGGGGGGATGCGGGCAGCGATAGACCTGGCCGAGGCCGGCCTGAAGGTCTATCTGGTGGAGCGGGAGGCCGGCCTAGGCGGGCGGGTGGCCCAGTTGGGCTACATGTTCCCCACCCACGACTGCGTCCTTTGTCGGGGCACCTCCGACCACGGCTATGGCTGCACCCGGCCGGTCATCTCCCCCGCCTTGATTGACCACAACCTCCATCCCAACATCGAGGTCATGACCCTGACCGAAATTGTGGACGCGAGCGGCCAGGCCGGCGATTTCACCGTCCACCTGCGCCATCACCCCCGCCATGTGGATGTAGCCCGCTGTACCAACTGCGGCCTCTGCGCGGCGGTCTGTCCGGTGCGCCTGCCCAGCCAATTCCAGGAGGCCCTGGTCACCCGGATGGCGGTCCACAAGAGCGCGCCCCGCTCGATCCCCAACGCCTTTTATGTGGACAAGGGCGAGTACTGCGCCGATTGCCATCGCTGCGAGCGCGTCTGCCCGACGGGAGCCATTCACCTGGACGAGGAAGCCTGGGAGGAAACAGTGCACGTCTCGGCGGTCATCCTGGCCCTGGGCTATGCCCTCACCGATGCCCACCGCCTGGAGGAGTACGGCTACGGGCGCTACCCCAACGTCGTCCACAGCATGCAGTACGAGCGCTACGTCAGCCGTTCCGGGCCGACGGAAGGGTTGGTCCTGCGTCCCTCGGACAACCGCCCGCCCCGCAGCATCGCCTGGCTCCAGTGTATCGGCTCCCGCGACCAGGAGCACCCCTACTGCTCCTCGATCTGCTGCATGTACGCGACCAAGGAGGCGGTGCTGGCCAAGCAACGGGTGGAGGGGGTCCACTGCCAGATCTTTATCATGGACGAGCGGGCCTTTAACAAAGAGTACAACGCCTACTTTTACCGCTCCTGCCGGCAGTATGGTGTCGAGTACACCCGCTGCCGGGTTTCCGACATTCGGGAGGACCCCCAGACGCGCGATCTGCTCCTGCGCTATGCAGACGAGGAAGGCCAGATTCGGGAGGAACGCTTTGAGATGGTCGTCCTGGCGGTGGGGGTAGAACCGCCGGCCGGGGCGGATGTCCTGGCCCGCATGCTGGGCTTTGACCTGAACGAGTACGGCTTTTGCGAGACGGACAAGTTCGCCCCACTGGAGACGAGCCAGCCGGGGGTGTACGTCTGCGGGGCCTTTGCCACACCGAAAGAGATCGCCGAGACGATCATTGACGCGGCCGGTGCGGCCGGCGATGTGATGCGCCTTTTCCACCGGCAGTTGGGGCGGTTGCCGACCACCCGGCAATACCCCTTCCTCAGCCGGGGCGAGTTCCCTCCGGAGCGCGATCTCTTGGGCGAGCCACCGCGGGTGGGGGTTTTTGTCTGCCGCTGCTCCCCCGCGCTGGAGGGGGTTGTGGACCTGGAGCGGCTGGTGGCGCGGGCGCGGACCTTTCCCCACGTGGCCTATGCCGCCGAGGTCGGGTACGGCTGTTTTCCCGAGGGGCTGGCCGAGATTCAAGAGGCGATTGCGGAGCAGAACCTGAACCGGGTCGTGGTGGCCGGATGCAGTCATCGCACCCATGAATCGCTCTTCCAGCGGACGGTGCGCGAGGCCGGCCTGAACCCCTACCTGGTGGAGATGACCAACATCCGCGAGCAGTGCGCCTGGGTCCACTCATCCGAGCCGGAAAAGGCCACACGCAAGGCGATTGAACTGGTGCGGGTGGCGGCCGGCCGGGCGGCGCTGCTCCAACCGGTGCTCAGGCAGTCGCTGCGGCCCACGCGGCGGGCGCTGGTCATCGGTGGCGGCGTCTCGGGAATGATGGCGGCCCTGGCGATTGCCGACGCCGGCTTTGATGTGGCCCTGGTCGAGCGAAGCGAGGCTCTGGGCGGGAACCTGGCCAATATCCACTACGTCGTCGAGGGGCAGAACCCCCAGCGCCTGCTCCGCGACCTGGTCAACCGGGTGCGTGGCCATGAGCGCATCACCGTCTATACCCGCAGCCAGGTCGTCCGCTATAGCGGCTTTGTCGGCGATTTTCGGGCCGTCCTGCGGTGGCCCGACGGCAGCGAGGCGGTCATCCCCCACGCCGTCGCCATCATCGCCACCGGCGCGCGCGAGTCCCGTGCCCCCCGCTACCTCCTGGGAGAGCACCCCCGCGTCATCACCCAGTTGGAGTTGGAGGACACGATCACCCATCGGCTGGACGAGATCGCCGACCTGAACGAGGTGGTGATGGTGCAGTGCGTCCGCCCGGAGGGACAGCGTTACGAGTACTGCTCCCGCATCTGCTGCACCAGCACGATCAAGAATGCCATCCGCATCAAACTGGTCAACCCGGACTGTCGGGTGGTGGTGCTGTACAAGGATATCATCACCTACGGCTTTCGCGAGCGCTACTACACCGAGGCGCGGGCGCGGGGGGTGCTCTTTGTGCGCTACTCCGATGACAACCCGCCGGCCGTGGAGAGTTTGAACGGCGACCTGCAGGTGCAGGTTGAGGAGCCGCTGCTGCACGAGGAACTGTCCTTCCGGCCGGACCTTTTGGTCCTGAGTATGGCGATCGAGCCGGCCGAGGGGACGGAGCAGTTGGCCCGGATCCTGGAGGTGCCCCTCTCCGGTGAGGGCTTTTTCCTGGAAGCCCACCTGAAGATGCGCCCGATGGACTTGATGAAGGAGGGGATCTTGGTCTGTGGAGCGGCGCACTATCCCAAGTTCATCGAGGAGTGCATCAGCCAGGCCCTGGCCACGGCCGGTCGGGCGGATCTCTTCCTCTCCAAAGAGGAACTCTACATCGGCGGCCCCGTCGCCGTGGTGGACCCGGAGCGCTGCGTGGGCTGCCTGACCTGCGTGCGCACCTGCCCCTTCGAGGTGCCGCGGATTGAGCGCAGCCGGACCGGCGTCGGGGGAATCGTCGGGGCAGCCTACATTGACCCCTCTCTCTGCCACGGCTGCGGCACCTGCACCGCCGAGTGCCCGGCCACGGCGATTCAACTGGTCCACTACACCGACGAGCAGATTACCGTCCCGAACGTGCACGTCCTGGGGAGTTGGCTCGATGAGTGACAACGGCTTTGAACCTGAACTGACCGCTTTTATGTGCATCTACTGTGGTTACATGGCCGCGGACACGGCCGGCGCGCTGCGCATCCCCTATCCGCCGAACGTCAAACTGGTCAAACTGCCCTGCACGGGCAAGACCGATCCCCGCTACATCCTCCAGGCGTTCGAGGATGGCGCGGATGGTGTGTATGTGGTGGCCTGCCCGATTGGAAACTGCCACCACGTCCACGGGAACGAGTGGGCCCGCGCCCGCGTGCGCCGGACGAAGGAACTGTTGGACCAGATCGGCCTGGGCGGAGAGCGGTTGGAGATCTTTTTCATGTCCGGCGGGCAGGGGCAGGCCTTTGCCGAGGCGGCCCAGGAGATGACCGGGCGCGTCCGCCGGTTGGGGCCGAACCCATTGCGGCAGGGCAAGTAGAAGGAACCCCTGACCGGTGCATCCGGGAATACCGAGAACCACCGTGGGGCGGGCTTTCCGGCCAGCCCGGACGGACTGAAAAGGCCGTCCTACGGGTCTTCGGATAGGTTCTCAAGGGAGACTACCCGCCAAAAGCACGGACCCGGCGGCGGGCCAGTCTGGACTTGCCGAGCAACTCCTAACGAGTTGCCCTACATTTTAAATATGGTACAATAGGGCCGGTGTAGCAGGAATGTGAAAGGAGCCGGCTGATGGCCGTCGAGTCGCTGGCCCAAACAGTTGCCCCTTCGCGGGGCATCGGTCGAATCCTGGACCTGGCCGTCTTTGCCTACCGCCGCAAGTTTCCCACCCTGATCGCGATCGCCGCGGCGGTGCAGATTCCCCTGATCCTGCTTACGGTGCTGTTTCCTGTCCTGGGCCTGGGGCTGGGCCCGGGGACATACCCTTCTATCGGCCTGCTCCTGGGCTGGAGCACCGGCGTCATCCTGAGCACCATCCTGGGATTTTTCCTGACGAACGGACTGACCGCCGCCGCCCTGACCCGGGCCGTGGCTGACCTTTACCTGGGCCGTTCCCCTTCTTTTGGGGGGACGTACCGCCAGATCGGGCCGTTCCTGGGCCGGATTCTGGCAATGATTGCGCTGGCCCTGCTCCTCTGGTTCCTGCTTTTGTTCTGGGCGATGATTCCCTGTATCGGCTGGTTCACCGGGATGGGGGCCTTTTTCTTCTTTGGCTCGCTGGTCCTGCCGGTGGCAATTCCCGTCCTGATTCTGGAACAGCAGACGCCCAGGCGGGCCCTCCGCCGCTCCTGGGACCTGCTGCGGCGGCGCTTTTGGTGGGTCGTGGGGTTTGGCCTGTCCCTCTCTTTCTTCCAGCAGTTCCTGATTACCGGGCCGTCCTACCTCTTCTCCATGCTGATCCTTGACCTGGGGGCAGTGTGGGGTTCGGAGATGCTCGTCCGGTCGGTGGTCAGCGGGGTGGTGGGAGGCGTCCTGAGCCTGTTCTACCTGCCCCTCCAGCAGGCCGCGATCACTCTGCTCTACTTTGACCTGCGGATGCGCACGGAGGGGTTTGACCTTCTCTGCCTGGCCCGAGAGGAGCCGGCCGCCGATCTGCTGCCCCAGGTGCCGCGTTCCCGGCCGGTGCCCCTGATTCAAGGCCGCGAGTTGGGCTATTTTGCCGCCATCAGTGGCGGCATGGGCTTGCTGATTGGTCTGTTGTGGGGGGGCTTGGTGGCGCTTGCCTACGCGCTGTTCTAGGCACATCCCACCGCAAATCCGTACCGGGCCTGGTAAGTCATGGGCTGGACACAGGCAAATTTCTTGCGCAAATGTGTCCATAAGTGGAAGAAAGGTTTCCGAAAACCGGCAGTGCTTGGTCAAAAAGTTGCACGTTTAAAGCGACGGCGGATGAGGTAAATGCACCTGTGTCCAGTAATGGGTTTCTGCAAATGAATCGGCACGAATGAAGGAACGAACGGACTGAGGGCAGAAACGATGGGCCGAGGCTGGATTGTGCTGCTCCTCCTGCTTCTCTCCTGGCCTCCCGCGCCGACCGCGGGGGAGGTGCTCCCGCTCGACCGGTACTGGCAACAGATCGAATCGCTGCATGCCCAGGTCATCGCCTTGCAGGGTTCCCCGGAGGAGGCGGTGCGCGAGCAACTGGAGCAGGCCGCTGCCTTTTGGGAACAGGTCGGCGGGGTGGAACTGCCCGACGGGCAGGTCGTTTCGCTGAGTCACGGTTATCTGGTCTCCCTGTTGCGGGCCGATCCGCCGGACCTGGAACGGTTGGAGCGGTTTTTGGACGGATTGCTGGTCCTGCGGGAGGAGTGGCTCCAGGGAGAGCACGGCCCGGAGGCCCTGGCCGCCCTGGAGCCTATTCTGGCGGGGATGGAAGTTTCCCCGGACGCAACCGCCGGTTGGTGGGAGCGTTTCCTGGAGTGGCTGGATGAGGTCCTTTCTCCCCCACAGGTTTTTTCGAGCGAGGGGGTGCGCTGGCTGCTCATCCTGTTGGGGAGCGCGTTGCTGGGCGTGGCCCTGGTCTATGCAGCACGCAGCCTGAAGCAGGGGCTGGCCGCCGAGGTGGAACTGCGGGTGGAGGAGGAGGAAGGGCTTTCCCTCTCGGCCGCCGAGGCGATGACCCAGGCCCGGACCCTGGCCGGCGGTGGGGATTATCGCATGGCGGTGCGCTATCTCTACCTTTCGGCCCTCCTCCTTCTGGAGGAAAGGGGTCTGCTCCAGTACGACCGGACGCAGACCAACCAGGAGTACATCGTGGGCCTGGCCTCATCCCCCCGGTTGCGCGACCTGCTCCGAGAGGTCGTGGTCATCTTTGAACGGGTCTGGTACGGCTGCCAGGTTCCGGAGGAGGCCGAGTTTGCCCGCTATGTCGAGCGGGTGGAAGCGTTGCGACGGGTGAGATGAAGCGGATTTCTCGAGAAGTGTGGTGGATTGTCGGGCTGCTGACCCTCTTTTTGCTCGTCACAGTTGTGGCGGCGGTGCAGCAAGCCCGGCAGTCGTCGGAGGAGCAATTACCGCTCTCGGTGACCTCCACGCGGGCCGATGGTGCGCGGGCCCTCTGGCTGTGGCTGGACGCGCTGGGGTATCCGCTCAGCGACCAGGTCGGGGCGGTGTTCCGCATCCCCGGGGAGGCCCGGCTGGCCCTGATTCTGGAGCCGTGGGAGCAGGTGCGGGCGGCCGAGTGGCACAGGATCGACTCCTGGGTGTCGCAGGGGGGCACCCTCATCCTGGCCGGCAGCGGCTGGAGCGCGCAGGCGGCCTTTGAGCACTATGAGGTCGCCCTGATCCCGCTGCGGGAAGAGGTGGATGCTCCGCTACCGCAGTCGCCCCTGCTGGATACGCCGCCGCTGAGCGCACCGCCGGCCTTTCGCCCGCGAGGCTACTTTTTCAGCGACCGGGACGACCTGGTGCCGCTGCTGACCGTTGCTTCCCTGCCGGTTCTGGTCTCGCTGGAGCAGGGCGAAGGGCGGGTGCTGCTCTGTGCCGGCGCGGAGCCCTTTACCAACGCCGGCCTGCACGATCGGGCCAACGCCGAACTGGTCCTGAACCTGGTGGCGGCGGCCGGCCCCGATGGCCTGATCTGGTTCGACGAGTGGCATCATGGTCGCCGGCCGGTGAAGGAGAGCGGGGCGGGGGTGGGGCCGGCCGACTGGCTTCGCCGGACCCCGCCGGGGCATGCCCTGCTCTACGCCGTTGCGGTGATTCTGCTCGCGCTCTTTTTGCAGGGGCGTCGCTTTGGCCGGCCCCTGCCCCTCTCGCGCCATGCGGCCCGCCGGGCCCCGCTGGAGTACATCACCGCCGTCGCCAACCTGAGCCGGCGGGCCGGCCACCGCCGGGCCACCCTGGAGCAGTACCGCCATCACCTGAAGCGGGAACTGGGCCGGCGCTACCGCCTCGACCCCTCCCTCCCCGACGAGGCCTATGTCGAGGCCCTGGCCCGCTACAACCCCCTCTTGGATGCCCCGGCCCTGCAGCGGTTGCTCCGGCGGCTTCGGGCCGGCCAGGTCGGGGAGGGAGAGTTTGTCCGTCTGTCCGCCCAAGTTGCTCAATGGTTGGAGGAGGTCCTATGAACCTGGCCGATCTACAGCCCCTCTTTCAGGCAATGCGCCGCGAGGCCAACAAGGTGCTGGTGGGCCTGGAGGAGCCGTTCGAGATGCTCGTCGTCGCCCTGCTCACCGGCGGCCACGTCCTCCTGGAGGGCGTCCCCGGAACGGCCAAGACCCTGATGGCCAAGACGTTGGCCCATCTGGTGCAGGCCCAGTTTGCCCGTATCCAGTTCACCCCTGACCTGATGCCTTCGGACATCCTGGGGACGAGCGTTTTTGACCTCTCCACGGGCAGGTTTCACCTGAAAAAGGGGCCCATCTTTACCCAGATCCTTCTGGCCGACGAGATCAACCGTGCCCCGGCCAAGACGCAGTCGGCCCTGCTGGAGGCGATGGAGGAACGGCAGGTCAACCTGGAAGGGGAACGCTACCCGCTGGAGCGCCCCTTTATGGTCATTGCCACGCAGAATCCGATCGAGTATGAAGGAACACTCCCGCTCCCCGAGGCCCAGTTGGACCGCTTTCTCTTCAAGGTGCTGGTGGACTATGTGCCCTTTGAGGAGGAGGTGGAGGTGCTGCGGCGATACCATCTGGGGTTCGACGCCCACGACCTGGTCACGGCCGGCCTGCGCTCCCTGGTTCCGGCCGGGGTCATCCACCAGGCCCGTCAGGCCATCCGGCAGGTGGTCGTGGAGGAGGGCATCCTGACCTACATTGCCGAGATCAGCGCGGCCAGCCGGCGCTCTCCCGACCTGATCTTGGGGGCCAGCCCGCGCGCCTCCACCCACGTCCTCCTCTCGGCCAAGACCTATGCCGCCCTGCAGGGACGGGAGTATGTCACACCGGACGATGTCAAGCGCGTCGTCCCGCCGGTCTTTCGTCACCGCCTCCTGCTCAAACCGGAGGCCGAGATCGAGGGGCTGGATGCCGACGCGGTGATTCAGCGGCTCCTGGGCCAGGTCGAGGTCCCGCGATGATCCTGACGCTGCGCGGGGTGCTGCTCCTGCTGGTGGCCGTGCCGGTGATCGCCCTGGCCGCCTGGGCGCCGCTCCTGGAGGTCCTGGCCGGCCTGTACATCCTGGGCTGCCTCATCCTTCTGGGGCTGGACTGGACCCTGGCCGGACCGGTCGGGCGGTTTGCCGTTGTCCGGGAACACGGCGAGCGGCTCAGCCTGGGGGCGGAGAACCCGATTCGCCTCCGCGTGCGCAACCGTTCCGGGCGACCGGTCCATCTTTGGGTGCGCGATGAGCCGCCGGAGGGGCTCCCGGTCAACCGGCTCTTGCTCTGTGGTTCCCTGCAGCCCTGGGGCGAGTGGGAGGACACCTACACCCTCCGCCCCCTGCGGCGGGGCGACTATTGCTTCGGTGATATCCACCTGCGCTGGAACGGCCCGCTGTCCCTAGTCCTGCGCCAGGGACAGGTGCAGGCCGGCCGGGCGGTCAAAGTCTACCCCAACCTCCTGGAGGTGCGCCGCTACGACCTGCTCCTCCGGCGCAACCGTCTTCAGGAGATGGGGTTGCGCTCCAGCCGCGTCTTTGGCGAGGGCACCGAGTTTGACCGCCTGCGCGACTATCTGCCCGACGACGAGTTCCGGCGCATTGACTGGAAGGCCACCGCCCGACACCACCGTCCGGTGACGACCGAGTATCGGACGGAGCGCAGTCAGAACATCATCGCCCTCCTCGACACCGGCCGGATGATGCAGAGCCCCGTCGCCGATATGGCCAAACTGGACTATGCCGTAAACGCGGTCCTCCTGCTGGCCTACGTTGCCACCGGCAAGGGCGACCGGGTTGGTCTGATGACCTTTGCCGACCAGGTCGGCCGCTTTCTGAGCCCCCGGCAGGGGCGGGGGCAGTTCTACCGCATGCTGGAGGTGCTCTACGGTGTGGAGGCCGAGCCGGTTGAACCGGACTATCGCCGGGCGCTGGGATACCTGGCCCTGAAGCAGCGACGCCGGGCGCTGGTCGTCCTCTTTACCGACCTGACGGGGGGGCTCAGCACGGACGCGCTGGTGGCCCACCTGGCCGTGCTGGCCCGGCGGAGTTTGCCGTTGGTGGTGACGATCAGCGACCCCGACCTGCACCGGGCGGCGCGGGAGGTTCCGACCGATTCCCTTTCGGCCTATCGCCGGGCTGCGGCCAACCGCCTGCTGGACGAACGACGCGTGCTTCTGGACCGGCTGCGCCTGCGGGGGGTGCTGGTGTTGGATGTCCCGGCCGACCGGCTTTCGGTGGCCATAATCAACCGCTACCTGGAGTTGAAAGGAAAGTTGAAGGTTTAGAGGTTGGGAGGTTGCAAGTGGAGCCAGGGTCGGATCAAGGCCGACGGCCGGAGAGGAGGAGGTAGGTGTACAGGAGCAGGCCGCTGCCCACTCCAACGGCCCATTTGGCCGGCCAGGGGAGCGTCTCGGCCGGTGAGATCAGCCCTTCGATCAGGCCGGCGATAACCAGGAGGGGGACGCAGCCGACGAGCAGGCGGACGGCCTTGCGGGCGGCGGCCGTGAGGGCGTCGCGGCGGCTGTGCAGGCCGGGGTGGAGGATGGCCCAGCCCAGCATCAGGCCGCTCGCGCCGGCAATAACAATCACGCTGAGTTCGATGACGCCATGACCGATGACAAAGGTCCACAGTTCAAAGCCGATGCCGTAGTGAATCGTCAGGCCGGTGATTCCGCCGAGGATGAGGCCGTTGAAACCAAGCACCCACAGGGTGGGCAGGCCGGCCAGAACGCCGCTGCTGAAGGCCAGAAAGGCCACCTGGATGTTGTTCCGCATGATGAACGAGGCGGCATAGGGGCGTTCCTGGATCGGAATGTCCACCCAGAGTTTCTGCTCCTCGATGAGCGGAATCAGGTCCTGTACCTCGGCCGGCAGCACCCAGCGGGCCGCCTCCGGTTGCCACGCGCTGACCGCTCCGGCGAGCAGAGCCGGCAGGAAGAGGAGCAGCCCGGCGGCGACGAGAAAGGGCCACGACCGGCGATAGAGGCGGGGAAAGGTGTGGGTGGCAAAGCGCAACAGCCGGCGCAGGGCCAGCGGGTTGCCCCGGTAGATGACGGCATGGGCCTGGCCCACCAGTTGGTTCAGATAGGCCGTGACCGGATGGCCTGGAAAGTCCCGCCGGGCCAGGGCCAGGTCCGAGGTGGCCGTCCGGTAAAGGTTGCCCAGGGCCTCGATCTCGGCCGGCGACAGCGAGCGCAGCGACTGCTGACCGCGCTTCAGCAGGTCGGAGAGGGCCCGCCAGTCTTCCTCCCGGGAACGAAGAAACTCATCAGCACGCATCGGTCGGCACCTGTCCTTTTCCTTGTTGGCTCGATTATACCTCGTTCGGCCGGCGTGGGCAAGTGGCCTGGGCAGGGCGTTTCGGTTCTCAACGGCAACGGCCGCTGCTCTTGCCAGAACCAGGCCCTGAAAGGACGGTAACCTTGGTTCGTTTGGAAGAGTTTTTGCAGATTGAGACACCCGAAAATGTCGCCTTTGACTATGAGGTGGCCGGGGTGGGGTCGCGCTTTCTAGCCGCCGTGGTGGATACGCTCCTGCTCCTGGTCTTGCTCCTGGCCGTCAACTTGGCCCTGCGGTTGGTCCTGATCGTGGGGGAGTGGTTGCCCGCCCTGTCCGAGGAGTGGGTGGTGGCCATCTTTGGGCTGGTCTCCTTTGCCTTCTTTTGGGGCTACTATATCTTTTTCGAACTCATCTGGAACGGCCAGTCGCCGGGGAAGCGCTGGGTGGGGTTGCGCGTCATCCGCACCGAGGGCACGCCGATCTCGCTGACCGAATCGCTGATTCGCAACCTGGTTCGTCTAGTGGACTTTATGCCCGCGCTTTATGGTGCGGGGGTGGTGACGATGTTTCTCAACCGCCAGGCCCGCCGGCTGGGGGACCTGGCCGCGGGGACGCTGGTCGTGTGGGATCGGCCGGTGGTGACACTGGAGAGTCTGCGCGTCAGACCAGTCGTGGACCTGCCCCGGCCGGCCGTTGTATTGCCCATCGAGTGGCCGCTGGAGCGACTTTCCGACCAGGACCTGCAGATGGCCGTGTCCTATATCCGTCGTCGGAAGGAGATACAACCCTACGCCCGCTCGCTGGGGCCGGAGATGGCCCGTTTCCTGCTCCAAAAGATGGCCCTTTCCCCTCATCAGGTGCGGGGGATGAGCGCGGATGACGTCATTATCGCGGTCCTCCGGGCAGCCTATGGGCTGGATGAGGCCCTCCGGCCGGCCGGAGAGGAGATCGAGCCGAATTTCGGCCAGGGTGAGCCAGACAGGTGAAAACCGGGGCCGGTTGTGGTATAGTGAGAGGGAGAACCCGTATCGCTCATCGGGAACGGGCAGGCGTTTCGGAGGCAGATGATGGGCCTGGTGACAATCCATCAGATTATCGAACTGCTCCTGCGGGGACTGCGCGGCCTGGGGGCGCAGGTGAACCTGCCCCTGGTCGAGTCGCTGGCCGTGACGATTCACCGCATCGTCTCGGTGGAGACACGCCAGTACCACTCCCTGGAGCACATCGTCACCCTGGCCGACACAGACGACCCGGCGCAGGTCCTGGTGGGCCTCTTTCACGACCTGGTCTATTGTCAGATTGACCAAGTCCCCCTGGAGGTGCAGGCGGTCATTGCCCCCTACGTCTACCGGCAGGCCGATGTCGAGACGCTTTGTGCCCATGTCCTGACCGACCGGGCCGGTGCAGACGACCGCCTCTTTGAGATGACGATCGGTATCTTTGGCTTTTCTCTGGGGGAGCCGCTGCCTGTGGCGGCCGGCCTGAACGAGTTCCTGAGTGCGCTTTTTATGAACCTGAGCCTGGGAGAGGCGGTCGCCGAGAAGGACCTGGCGCGGATGACCGCCTGCATCGAGGCGACAATTCCCTTCCGCGGACCTGACGAACAGGGCCGCGGGCCGTTGGAACACCTGGCGGACCGCCTGGGCCAGGTGAACGAACGCTTTGCCCTGGGGATGACAGCACAGGACCTGGACACGGCCGTGCAGGGAGCGGCCCGCTTTGCCAACCGCGATGTGAGCAGTTTCGCCGATCCCGATGTGGCCCGCTTTCTGGATGACACCTGGAAACTTTTGCCCGAGTCGAGCGCTGCCCTGCGGCCGGGCTATTTTTACTCGATTCGCGAGTTCCGCGAGGCCCTCTGGCGGATGAAGCGCTTCTTTGACCGGTTGGACCCGGAAACGATCTTTCACGCCTACAAGGGAGTGCCGTCGGAGGAGACGCTGCGCGGACTGGTCGAGCGGGCGCGCCGGAATGTGCTGGCGGCGCGGGAGTACCTGGAGGTCAAACTGGTGACCCTGGCCTTGCTGGAGGCCCTGGCCGAGATCAGCGGCGGAGATGCCCCGCTGAGCCTCTTTACCGGGATGATGGAGGCCGGCCCGGAGCAACCGCGTCTGGAGAACTTTTTGCCACCGGTGGGAGAGGTGACCGCCCCCCTTTCTCCAGAGGTACTGCGCCTGTTGCAAGTGGGCCGGACGGAGGCGTCGTTCGACAGCCGCCGTTCGCCGTTGGGGTTGTTCCTCTACCGGCGGTTGGGACAGACGGGAGTGGATCGCCTCTGGCCGGCGGCGGAGGCCTTTTTTTCCGGCGAACTGGGGGTGCAGGAGTTTTTGGCGCGGGTAGAGGGGCCGGTCATTGTGGCGGTGGCGCGGGCCTGCGCGGCGATGGTGTCCACCCGCCAGGACCTGTTGCTGCGCTATGCTCGAGAGCGGGCGTTATAGGGGCACTTGCCTGCCTCTACTCCTTCCTCCCGGTACGCCGCCGCTCCAGTTCCCGCGCAGCGGCCCGCCCATAGACCGAGTAGGGCAAGATATCGATCGCCTGGTTCAGGTGGTGGACCCCCTCGGCCTCCCGGCCGCTGCGCAGGCAGGCCAGCCCCAGGTTGTAGTGGCCGGCGGCCTGATACTGTGCCCCGATGCGAACCTCCTCCCGACCCAACGCCTCCTGGAGGACGCGCCGGGCGGCCTCCGGGTCCCCCATACAGAGCAGGGCCGCCCCCCGGTTGATCTGGGCGATCTGCCGGCCGGTCTGGTCTGGACCCAGACGCAGCGCCAGGTCGTACAACCCCATCGCCCGCTCGTAGTGCCCCTGCCGGGCCAGCCAGTTCCCCACATCCACCAGCAGACGAACGCGCATCGTCACCAGGTAGAGTACCCCCAGGAAAAGAAACGGGTTGACCGGAAGGAGAAAGAGCCGCGCCCCCAAGGCCAGGGCGGTTACCGCCAGCCCTTCCAGGGCAAAGCGCAGGGAAAGGCCCTGTCGCCGGATGAAGGAGAGGGCCCCAAAGAGGGCGATGAAGAGAAGCCCGATCAGGAGGAGCACCAAAGGCGAGTCCATCATGCCTCCCGGCCGTGAGGGAAGATGCCGCCGCCGGAAGAGGCGGCCGGCCATTCCCCCACGATTGATCCCGGCCTGCTCAGACGAACAGGTGGCCGGCCGTGCGCTCCAGCATCTCCACCCCGCGCACCTCCTGCTCAAAGAGCGGCACGATCGCCCGAACATTGGAAAAGGTGCGCCAGATCTCTTCCATATACGCTTCCTGCATGGCGATCCGGTTCAGGACAAACTCGGGGGAATTGTCCCCGACCGACTCCTTATCAATGACCTGATTGATCACCACGCCGCCCACCGGGATGCCAAATTCGTGGAACCAGTTGATAAAGCGCCGGATCACGGCGATCGGCAGGGCCTCCGGCAGGGTAACGAAGAAAAAGGCCGTCCGCTCGGCATCGGTCAGCAGGGACCGCGCCCGATCCATACGGGTGCGCAGGCTGAGTAGATACTCCATCAAGGGGTCCTTCTCCTCCTTCCGACGGCTGTAGGAGAGGAGTTCTTTCAGGGAGCGCGCCTCCTCCCGGCTCTGGACCATCTTGTTCACCCACATGCTGTACACGCTGGACATCCCCAAGAGCCGGCGGGCGTTGGCCGTAGGGGCGGTGTCAAAGACGTACACCTCGTACTCGTCCCGGAACATCAGGTCAATCATGTTCTCAAACATGGCCGATTCTTCAAAGGCCGGGTTCATCGTGGCCGATTCGACAAACTCGTCGGCCTTGGTCTTGATGTCGGCATATTTGAGGAACCACTCGATCTTTTCGGTCAGTTCCCGTTTGGAACGCTCGATCGTGTCCTTGGTATCAATCTCGTAGGCCAGCAGGTTGGGCACACCCCCCACAGGGGTCGGGGCCCCAAAGACGCTCTGATCGAGCAAACTGCTGAGGGAGTGGACCGGGTTCGTCGAAGCCAGCAGGGTACGTTTGCCCTGCCGGGCCATCCACAGGGCGGCCGCCCCGGCCATAACTGTCTTGCCGACCCCTCCTTTTCCCCCGAAAAAGAGGTACTTCATCCGGGGATGGTTCAGCAGGAACTGCCGGGTCGTCTCCTGAATCATGCGGCACCTCCAAAGAGCGCGTCGGCGACCTTGGCGATCATCTCCAGGCCGGTGATATCCCGCTCAAACTCGGGCACCTGAGCCAGCACCTGATCGCCAAAGGTCTCCTCGATCCGCTTGAGGTAGTGGGCCTGCATCTCGATGCGGTGACGCAGGTACTCCGGGATCTCTTGTCGGGCCAGTTCGGGCGGGATGACCCGGTTGACGATATAGCCAGAGATCGGCACTTTGTAGCGGGCAAAGAGTTGGGCCGCCTTCAGCGTGTCCAGGATCGTCATCTCCTCCGGAGTCAGCACGAAGAAAAAGGCCGTCTTTTCCCGGTCGGTTAGAATGCCGGAGGAGGTGTTGATGCGCTCCTTGATGTCCTGAAGTTCGGCCAGGATGCGGTCCTCCTCCATCTCTTGCTTTCGCTCCAGCAGAGCGGCCACCTGGGCATACTCTTGCATCTCCTCGCGGAGCGCGGTGATCTTGGCGATCCACTGGTCGTAGACGCTGGCCATGCTCAGGTAGTAGAGGGCGTGGCCGAGGGGGACCAGGTCGTAGATGTAGTAATCATACTCGCTACCGACGACAATGTCCACGACCGCGTCAAAGATGGCGCTTTCCTCCATCGCCGGCTCGGCCGCGGCCGCCTGGATGTAATCCTCGATCTCGTCCGGAATCTCCTCCATCCCGTACATATCGCGGATCTTTTGGCGGATCTCCTCTTGGTATTCCCGGATACGTCGGTCGGCGTCAATCTCCTGGGCAAAGAGGCCGGGGATGATCTCCACCGCCCCTTTGCCAAAGATGTCCTGCTCAAAGATGTCCGAGAGGGAGGCCTGGGGGTCTACCGAAAAGACCAGCACTTTGTAGCCCTGCTGGGCCAGCCAGTAGGCCGTGGCGGCGGAGAAGGTGGTCTTGCCCAACCCCCCTTTGCCTCCGAACTCGATATAACGGCGGTTGGGATGGTCGTGAAAAACCTGGGCCAGGGACAAGGGTTCCTCCTTTCGTGGAACGCACTCAGGCGAGCGCGTCGGTCAGGTCCCGCTCCCGCAGCATGCGCCGTTTCCAGGTGCTGATCTGCGGCACGACGTAAGGGAGCAGACGGAGCGAGTAGTAGGGGGGCAGGATGGGAATGCCCAGAAGGTCCCCCATCGTGATCAGGATAAAGAGGTGCTCCATGCTGCCCCGCGTTTTCAGGGCAAAGCGGGTCATATCGTGACCGGCCATGCCATACAGGATGCTCTTGACCGTATCCCAGATGCGGGGTTTCTCTTCACTCATCGGTTGCCTCCTCGTTCAGCCGATCTCCTGGTCAAAGAGATCGGTCAGATCCCGTTCTCGAAGTACAGAGCGCCGCCAACCCTCGATGTAGGGGATGGCGTAGGGGAACAGGCGCAGGACATAGTAGGGAGAAAGGATCGGCAGCCCCACCAGGTCGCCAAAGACAATCAGGGCAAAGAGCCGTTCGGCCTCACCCCGGGCCTTGTTAAACTCGTGCCCCCATTCATAGAGGGTCATCCCGTAGAGGATGTCTCGGACAGTACGGACGAACTCACGCAGGCGGCTCAACAGTTTCCCCATCCTGGCCGGCAACCTCGCGAAGGGCGGCTTGGAGCGCGCTACGGTCCCACCCGACCACCCGCCGCCGGCCCGGCAGGATGAAAGCGGGGTAGTGGTGGATGCCGTAGCGCAGGCATTTCCACAGTCCCTCCGGCGACTGCGGGTCAATGACGCGGACCTGGAGAGCAAACTGGTGGCTCAGGTCTTCAATCCAGGTCATCAACCGCTCAAACTCGTCCAGAAACTCGGCGGGATACTCCCGCAGCATCTCCTGACGGGCCTGCTCCCCGACGGCGGCGTCCATCAACTGCTCGCAGTGCATGCAGTGGCGGTAGGTGGTGAGAATCTGGGCGATGACCTCGAGACGGATCACGCCTTCCTCCATGTCTGTCTGTGCGGGCATGGAGGGGGAGGGCCGCGGGGCCCTCCCCCCCCCATGCTTGTCTTACTCGCTGCCCGGCGCGGGGGCCTCCTTGGCGACGGTCCGCATAATCGCTCGGACGCCGTCAATAGCCAGGATGATGGCGCAGATGATCAGGATGACCGCCAGCGCACCGGCGATGATGTTCCCGATGGCCGCGCCGATGCCTTTGCCCAAGTCCACGGCGGCGAACGACTTGTACCCGGTGAGCCCCAGGGCGACGATCGTGGTGATGAACATAAAGATGAAGGGGATGAAGGCCCACAGGTAGTTCTTGCCCTTGGAGGCCAGCCAGAGGCTGACAATCAGCAGGGCCAGCGAGGCCATCAACTGGTTGGAGCCGCCAAAGAGCACCCAGATGCGCTGCCAGAAGCCGGTCCAGATGAGGACGCCGGAAAGGATCAGGGCAACGATCGAGCCGACGTGGACGTTGCGCAGGACCGGAACCATGTCCCCGAGAAACTCGGCGCTGGCCACGCGCATGAAGCGGACGACCAGGTACATGATCGTCAGGGCCATCAGGGTCAAAAAGACCGAGCCGTAGGGCAGGCCGAAGGAGGTGGGAATGCCAATACGGGTCAGCATCTGGCTCAACCCCACGGCAAAGACCCCGGCGTTCTTGCCGGCCTGGGCTAGGTCCACATACTTGGCCCAGCCCAACCCCTCCGCCGCGCCCACGCCGACGACCGCCGCCAGCAGGGCCAGGACGGCGACGAACATCTCCAGGAACATGGCCCCACCCCCGACAAAGAGGGCGTCGCCCTCTTTCTCCAACTGGCGGGCGGTTCCGGAGGAGGAGACCAGGCTGTGCCAGCCCGATATGGCCCCGCAGGCAATCGTCACAAAGAGCACCGGCCAGAGCCATCCCAGGCCGGGCAGTTCGCCGATCTGGCCGTCCCAGTTGGTGTAGGCAGGAAAGTCAGCGGGGAAGGAGGGGTGCCAGATAATCAGGCCGATGGTGCCGCCAAGGATGCCCAGGAAGACGATCCAGAAGGCGACATAGTTGATCGGCTGGGCCCAACGCCAGATTGGCAGGACGGCGCCAAAGTAGCACAGCACCAGTGTCACCAGGCTCCAGAAGAATTTGGAACCGTCCTCCCCCAGGCCGTTGTTGATGGAGGTAAAGACGTTCTGCACTCCCTGGAGAGTGCCCAGCCAGATGCCCAGGAACGACCCGACGACGGTGACGACCGTGGTCAGGATGATGTCCTGCTTCCACCTGTAGGTCATCTGGCCGGCCAGGAGGCCCAGGAGGATTACCAGAATCAGGCCCAGCGGCACGGCCGGGTTGGTCAGGAGGTCATAGCCGACGATCTTGCCAAAAGCCCCCATAATGAGGAGGAGGTAGCAGTAGATAAAGACCAGGAGGATGCCGCGGGCCCGTGGCGAGATGAGGCGGTAACTGAGGGCCCCGAAGGTCTGGCCCTCTTCGCGGACACCGACGACGATGCTGGCATAGTCCTGTACCCAGCCGATAAAGAAGGTGCCCAGGAGAATCCAGAGCAGGGCCGGTAACCAGCCGTAGCGCACGGCCACGATCGGCCCCACGATCGGCCCCAGAGCAGCCACCGACTTGAACTGGTAGCCAAAGAGGACATTCCGGTTGGCCGGGGCAAAGTCCACGCCGTCCATGTACATCCTGGCCGGTGTGGCCTTGCTGTCGTCCGGCTGGATGATCCGCCGGTCAATGTTGCGGGCATAGACGCCATAGCCGATGGCAATGCCCAAGCCCGCCAGGATCAGCGTAATGATCGCGTTCATCGTTTTCCCTCCTTCTCAAACAGAACGACCATCATGTCCGCAGTCTCTTGTGGTGCACCTCCTTTCACCCGGGGGATTGTACCGGGTCCTTCTCTTGAAGAAGCGGACGATCTGCCCCGAGACCGTTCTCGGGCAGGCGGACCCCTGGCTCCGGGGACTCGCCTGTGGGAGGGCCGGCATCCTCGCCGGACCCTAGCCCCTGTTGCAGGTCGGCGATGAAGGAAGGGGCAGAAATCGAGAAAAGGCGGTCGGCATGCACCTGAATCTGCAGGTGGGGGGACTGGCGGGACCAGAGCAGTCGCTTCAGGGAAGCGCCATAATGCTCCAGCCAGGGCTGCAGGGCAGCGATCTGGCGCTGCCCTCCGGGGCCGCGGTAGAAGAGGCGCAACCCGTGGGGCCCTGGTTGCTGGAGCCAGGCATCGCCGCCCGGCGGAGCGGAGCCGGCCGGCCGGATGTCCACCTCTCCCCGGCGGGGACGGCGCAGCGTGGCCTGCAGCGTGAGCCGGTCCCGCCGGCCCCGCAACCGGTCGAGCAACCAGAGCAAGGGGCTCTCGCGGTTTTCCAGGAGAAAGGCGCAGGTGACCTCCTGGAAGGGAGGCGCGGCGTCAGCCACGTAGACTTGGGCGCCTGAGGCGGGGGAACCGATCCAGCGGCCCTGACGCGCTCCGCCGATCCGCTCCAGCCCCTCGGCCAACCAGGCATACAACCGCCGGCCGCGACGGCGGTTGTAGAAATGCCCGGCAACATACCACAGAAGCAACAGCCCGCAAACCCCAATGACCCACCTAACTTCTGGTGACATGCCCATCCTCCGCCCTCATCGGCGGTTAGTCCTGGTGCGGGTCTGGTTGTGCCGCCTGGAGCAGCAGCCCACAAAAGCTGCTGCTCCGTCTGATCGGTTTGCTCCGGTCGGCGGAATGCCAGTACCATTATAGCGCAATCGCGCCGTTTTGACAAGAGTTTTGTGTCTGAGTGACTGTTCGACAATTGATGAAAATCGGCAGTCCGGGTGAGCCGGTTGTTGACCTGGTGGGGCAATCATCCAGGTCGGGGGGGGCAAACTTGGCCCTTCTGTTCTCGTAGGAGGGAAAACAAAGGGACAGGGGGAGCGTCGCTCGGTTTCCCTGCCGTTAGGACCAAATTTCGAACAATCACCGCTACCCCGGCAGGGGGTAGCAGTTCCCACGCTGTGGTATAATGTCCCCGGCAAGACCTGACTGGAGGCGGGATGCGGCCCAAAGTCCTGTTGTTCGGCCTGGGTGGACTGGGGAGCACGATCCTGGAACTGCTGGCCCGGCAGGAGGGGCTCGGCCCGATCGTAGTCGCCAGCCGGAGCGTGGAAAAGGGCGTTGCCCGCTGCAACCTGGTGCGCCTGGGGGCGATGGCCCAGGGCTACGCCCCCGCCATCTCCTTCACCGGAATTGACATAAGGGATCAGGAGGCAGGGGTGCGCCTGGTCCGGCAGGTCGCCCCCGACCTGATTCTCCACACCGCCACCCTGCACCCTTGGTGGCTGGCCGACCTGCTCCCCACCGGGTCGCGGGAGCTGCTCCGACAGGCCGGCTTTGGCCTGTGGTTGCCGCTGCACCTACCCCTGACGCTGCGCCTGATGGAGGCGGTGCATGCGGCCGGCTATGCCGGCGTGACCCTGAGCGCGCCCTTCCCCGATGTGGTCAACTGCGTCCTCGGTCGGCTCGGCCTGGCCCCGACCTGCGGGGTGGGCAACCTGGCCGAGATCGTGCCCAAGGTGCACCATCTGGTCGCCGGCCGTCTAGGCCTGTCCCCGGACGAGGTGCGCGTCTGGATGGTCGGTCACCACGCCCTGGAGGGGTACGTCTTTGGCCCGCCGCGCACTCCCCGGCCGCCCTGTTTTCTTCGTGTGGAGTGGGCCGGCCGCGACGTCACCGCCGAGGTGCAGGCCGAGGACCTGCTCTTCTCCCCTTACCCCCTGCCCTCCGGCCCGGTGACCCACTTTCTCACCGCCGGCGCAACCGTCCGCCTGGTGCAAGCCCTTTTTGCCCAAAACGAAATCCTGCTCCACGCCCCCGGTCCCCACGGCCGGCCCGGCGGCTATCCCGTGTTCGTTGGGAACGGCCAGATACGCCTTGCCCCGATCCCCGGCCTGACGCCGGAGGAGGCGGTCGCCATCAACGAGCGATCGCACCCCTTTGACGGAATCGAGCGGATCGAGGCGGACGGTACGGTGGTCTTTGTCCCCGAAGCGGCCGCCGTCCTGCGGCAGGAACTGGGCTACGATTGCCCCCGCCTCTCTCCACGGGAGGCCGAGGAGCGGGCGGAGGAACTGAGGGAACGCTTTCGTTGCTATGCGTATTCTGTTGGGGTAGATGTGGAAGCGGCGCGGCTTCTGTACCGGCGCAAGGAGGGCGCTGAATGAGCGAGCGGACGCGAGGTTCCCGGGAACTGTTTCAGCGGGCCTTGGCCGTCCTGATCGAAAGTTCCCCCTCCCGCGGGCCGGCCAACTACGGTCCTCCCCCCCTCTTTATGGGGCGGGGGGAGGGGGCCTGGCTTTACGATGTGGACGGCAACCGCTACATAGACCGGATGATGGGCTATGGGGTGCTCCCGCTGGGGCACGCCCATCCTGCGGTGACCCGGGCCATCCAGGAGGCCGCTGCCACCGGGGCCTACTTTGCCACGGCGACCCCCGTCGAGGTCGAGGTCGCCGAGATGCTCCAGCGGCTCATCCCTTCGGCCGGCCGGAGGGTATCGCCCAGGCCGCCCTCTACCTGGCCGGCGACGCCGCTTCCTTCGTCACCGGCGCGGTGCTGGTGGTGGACGGCGGCGGCCTGGCCGGAGGATAGGAGGACGGAGCAATGCGTGGTTTGACCGGAAAGCGGGTGCTCATCACCGGCGGGGCCGGCGGCATCGGCCAGGCTACGGCGGTGCGCTTCCTGGAAGAGGGGGCGCGGGTGGTCCTCCTGGACCGGGATGAGCGGGCACTGGAGGCCGGCCGCCAGGCCCTTCCCGGCCTGGACGGGCTCCTCTGCGCGGACGTTGCCGACCCGGCCGCCGTGGAGCGGGCCTATACCGACCTGGACGCCCTCTGGAACGGGCTGGACGTGCTGGTGAACAACGCCGGCATCAGCATTCGCCACTCCTTCCTGGAGATTACCCCGGAGGAGTGGCGTCAGGTCCTCCGGGTCAACCTGGAGGGGGTCTTTCTGATGGCCCAGGGCGCGGCCCGGCGGATGTTGGCCCAGGGGGGCGGCGTCATCATCAACATGGGCTCGACGAACGCCCTGCGGGGCTACCCCTACTATGCCGACTATAACGTCTCCAAGGCGGGGGTGGTGGAACTGACGCGCTCGTTGGCTCTGGAACTTGCCCCTACGGTGCGGGTGAACGTGGTCTGTCCCGGCTTTATCCTGACCCCGATGCAGGAGGCCGAGTACACGCCGGAGATGCAGCGGGCCTTTGCCGAAAAGGTCCCCTTGCGTCGGTTGGGCCGGCCGGCGGACGTGGCTGCGCTGATCGCCTTTCTGGCCTCGGACGACGCCACCTTTATCACCGGGGAGGCGGTCGTCATTGACGGTGGTGAGATCGTCGGCGGTTTGGCCGGTCAGGGATAGGAGGCACGATGGACCTTGCCGGGCCGCTTTTGCCGGAGGAGTGGGAATGGCCGGTCTGTGACTGTTGTGGGAGTGAGGAGCGGGAGGAGGTCTTTGGCGGACCGGACCGTCTGCTGGGCCACCCTGGCCGTTTTTCCTATGTGCATTGCAAGGGGTGCGGTCTCTTGTACCAGTATCCGCGACCCATGCCATCCGCCCTGGGCCGCTTTTACCGGGGAGGGTATCGGGCCTATCACCGCCTGGTGCGGGAGGAACCCTCTCCGCTGCGCCGCTGGAGCAGACGCTATGGCATGGTCAAACAGCGAGGCTATGTGGAGCGATTTCTTCCCGAGGGCCGCTTGCTCGACGTGGGCTGTGGCACCGGCCTCTTTTTGGAAGAAATGCAGCGCAGCGGTCGCTGGGACCTGCAGGGGATCGAGCCTTCCGCGGATGCCGCTTCCTATGTGCAAAAAAAGTTGGGCCTCCCGGTGCAAAACAGCACCTTCGAGGAGACTACCCTGCCCCCCAGTAGCCAGGACGTAATCACCATGTGGTACGTCCTGGAGCACCTGCCCTCTCCCACCACCGCCCTCCGCAAGGCGCATGTCCTCCTTCGACCGGGCGGTATGCTCATCCTGGCCCTCCCCAACTATGAGAGCCTGGACCGCCGTCTCTTTGGCCGCTATTGGTCCGGCTGGGACCTGCCTCGTCACCTCTACCTCTTTCCCCGTCCTCTTTTTCAAAAGATGTTGCAAGAGTGCGGCTTTGAGGTCGTAGACTGTCGTTGCTTCCAGATTACCTACTCCCTCCTGGGGCAGTCGCTGGAGTTCTGGGTACAGGATTGGCCGGCCGGCCTCTCCCGGCTGGGCCGGCTTCTCTGCCGCTTGTACTACTCCCTTCCCTTCCGGGTGGCCTTGTACCCTGTCCAGCTCCTGTTCGAGCGACTGAAACTGGCCCCCGTCCTGACCTGGGCGGCTCGCCGCTGTGAGTAGAGGGTACGGCACGCCGTGCCGTGTGAACAGCAGGGCGCGAGCGCTACAAGTTTCCGTAGGACAGGCGTTCTGGCCTGTCCGCTCGGGGAGATAACCGCTTCCGGCTTGGCCCCTGGCTTGGACAGGCCGGAACTTGCCTGCGAAGATGGCGCGCACTCTGGCAGTTGCGCGTTCGGCCAGGTCGGTGTATAATTTCTTTGCAGGGTGACCGAAGGGGTTGCCCGGAGATAGTGCAGGAGGAAGGAGTGGTGCCTGATCTATCGGTGGACCTGGCTCCGGATTGCCCCCGTGAGTTGCGGTTGCGGAACCCGCTTATGGTGGCATCGGGCTGTTTTGGCTACGGACTGGAATATGCTCGCCTCCTCGACCTGGGTCGGCTGGGGGCCATTGTCTGCAAGGGAACGACCCTCCACCCCCGGCAGGGAAATCCACCTCCCCGCGTGGCCGAGACGCCGGCCGGTATGCTCAACTCGATTGGCCTGCAGAACCCGGGGGTAGATGCCGTCATTGCCGAGTATGCCCCCATCTGGGCGCAGTGGGAGGTGCCGGTCCTGGTGAATATTGCCGGAGAGACGGTGAAGGAGTACGCCGAACTGGCCCGCCGGCTGGATGAGGTAGAGGGAGTGTCCGGCCTGGAGGTCAACATCTCCTGCCCGAACGTCGAGGCGGGGGGGATCTCCTTCGGAGTGGACCCAGAGGCCGCCGCCGCCGTCACCCGGGCGGTGCGGCGGGCCACCACGCTGCCCCTTCTGGTCAAGTTGACCCCGAATGTCAGCGATATTGTGGCCCTGGCCCAGGCGGTCGTGGAGGCCGGAGCCGACGCCTTGACCCTGGTCAATACCGTCCAGGGGATGGTGATTGATGTGGAGGCCGGCCGGCCGCTCCTTCCTCGGGCGATCGGGGGGCTCTCCGGGCCGGCCATCCGGCCGATCGCCCTGGCCGCAGTCTATCGGGTCGCCGGGGCCGTGGAGGTGCCCCTCGTCGGTGTCGGCGGAATCGCCACCGCCCGCGACGCCCTGGAGTTCCTGATGGCCGGCGCCAGTGCCATCCAGGTGGGGACGGCCTGCTTTGTGGACCCCTGGGCGCCGTTGCATATCCTGGAGGGGTTGACCGCCTGGCTGGAGCAGCATGGCGTTGCTTCGCTCGCACAGATTATCGGAGTGGCCAGACAAGGAGTGCCTGCATGAAAACCTGGGCTATCGCGCATCGCGGTGCATCTGACAAGTTTCCCGAGAACACGCTGATCGCCTTTGAGGAGGCCCTGGCGCAGGGGGCCGACGCCCTGGAGTGCGACGTCCATCTATCCGCCGATGGCGAGGTCGTGGTCATTCACGACGAGACGGTGGACCGGACCACCGATGGCACGGGGGCAGTGGCCGAGATGACGCTGGAGGTGTTGCGCCGGTTGGATGCCGGCTCCTGGAAGCACTCCCGTTTTGCCGGCCAGCGCATCCCCACCCTGGCCGAGGTGGTCGAACTGGCCGGCGACCAGGCCGACCTTTTTCTCGAGATCAAGGGCCGCTCCCCGGACCTGCCCCGGCGACTGGTCGAAGTGCTCCGGGAGGTGGGTATTCCTGCCCGCACCTGGGTTTTTACGGCTCACCGCCCCACGCTGGAGGAGCTCCGGCAACTGGCCCCCGATTTTCACGTCCGCTGGCGTGAGGGGATGGAACAGGGAAACTTTGTCCTGACCTGGCCGGAGCGGCTCAGCGAGGCGGTCCTGGCGGTCTATCGCGAGCGGGGGATGCGGGTCTTTACCACGATTCGGGACCGGGTGTCCAATCCCCAGGCCCGCAAGATCGCCGCCCGGATGCGGGAACTGGAGATTGACGGGGTTATCTGCAACCGCGTCTGGCTGCTGCGCGAGGTGCTCGGCGACTCCCGCAGGTAGGGTGTCGCCGCCGGGAGGCCGCAATGTCCGCGCCTCGTTGTCCCCGCTGTGGGGCAGACCTGGACTGGGGGGCGGATCGTTGTCCCTACTGCGGCACCTCCTTTCTCCCTCAGCAGCCCTTTCTGGCCGACGGGCTCTTTTACGGTCCCTTTCCTCGCCGCCTGCAGGTGGAACGAAAGGGCCGGCGGCATGTTCGACATCGCCTCTTTGACGGGAAGACCTTTCTGGGTGTTTTCACGCAGTACTGGCACGGCGGGGTCGAATTCCTCTCGACGCAGGGACAACTCTATCGCCTCCGCCGTCGCTGGACCCTGCGCTTTGCGGTGTGGTGGTCCTGCTCGGGGAAGGTGGTCGCCTGGATGGAGCAACCCCGGCTGTGGTTGCGGCGGTACACCCTGCACTACGGCGGCGCAACCTATCGCCTGGCGGCCGAGTCGCCCATGTCCCAGCGATTTGTCCTCCAGGGGGAAAAAGAGCGCTTGTTGTTGACGGTGGAGCCGGCCCAGTTGGGCCGCAACCCCTCTTTGACCGTGCACGCCCCCCTCTCCCTGGAACTGCTGGCCTTGGCCTATGCCGCGGTCCTGCTCCTCTGGTGGGGGGCGGCCCGGTCCCTGTAGGCGGTTATCTTTTCCCGGAGTGCAGGCGGGCCAGTTCCCGAAAGAGCTCCCGTTCTTGCTCGGAGAGGCCGGTGGGCAGACGCACCTCGACGGTGGCATAGAGGTCGCCATGCCGGTCGGGGGCCTTGAGGTGGGGCATCCCCTGCCCGCGCAGGACAAAGGTGCGCCCGTTCCGCGTTTCGGGAGGAACCTTGAGTTTCAGCGTCTTGCCCCGCAGGGTCGGTACGTCGGCCTCGCCGCCCAGGATGGCGGTGTACAGGTCCACCGGAATGTGGACGTACAGGTCGTCCCCCTTGCGCTCAAAGCGGTCGTGAGGGATGACCTGGATGAGCAGAAAGAGGTCGCCGGGCTGACCGCGTCCGCTGGCCGGCTCGCCCTGTCCGGCGATGCGCACGCGTGAGCCGGTGTCCACGCCGGCCGGAATGGTCACCTCGATCTGGCGGACGCGGCCGTCCGGCTGTTGAATCTGGAGCCGTCGTTTCGTACCGTGGTAGGCCTCTTCCAGCGTGATCTGCACCGGTTGTTCCACATCCTCTCCTCGCCGGCTGACGGCCCGGCGTCTGCCCCTCGTTCGAGGGGTGGCCGTGGGGCTTTCGCCAAAAAAGAACTCAAAAAAGTCCGAGAAGGGCGATCCCAAGATCTCCTGGAGTTCTTCCGGGGTGACGGTGCGGTACTGTACGCCCGGTTGTCCTCCCCAAGCCCCGCCGGGTGACCAGCCAAAGGGCCAGGCCGAGGTATCCCCGCCGGCCTGCTGCCACCGCTCAAACTCCTTCCAGCGGGAACCCAGTTCGTCGTAGCGGCGGCGCTTTTCCGGGTCGCTCAGGACCTCATAGGCCTCGTTGATCTCTTTGAAGCGCTCCTCGGCGGCCTTGTCGCCGGGGTTGACGTCGGGATGGTACTGGCGGGCCAGCCGGCGATAGGCCTTTTTAATCTCCGACTGGGAGGCGTTGCGTTCAACGCCGAGGAGGCGATAGTAATCCTTGTACTCCACCTGTGCCCTCCTGGCCTGCATGGGTGTACGCTCTTGGCGCCTGTCCGAAAACCCGTAGGACGGCCCTTCCCAGCCGTCCGGGCGGGCCGGAAAGCCTGCCCTACGGTGGTTTTCGGATATCTTATTCTAGCACAAGGAGCGGTCTTGCTCAAATAGGACCCCGCTGTGGTATAATGGCAGCAAACGATTTTGGTGAGGACAATCCTATGGAAATCAAATGGACCCCCTGGCGGATGGCTTATGTGCAACGTGCGGACGAGGAGCACGATTGTGTTTTTTGTCAGGCGCCGGCCGGGGACGACGACCGGAAGAACTTGATCGTCTGGCGGGGGCAGCGCTGCTTTGTCATCCTCAACAAGTACCCCTACAACACCGGCCACCTGATGGTCGTGCCCTATGCCCACCTTGGCGACATGACCGACCTGGATGAGGGGACGGCCACGGAACTGGTTCTTCTCTCCCAGCAGAGCCTGCGTGTCCTGCGCCGGGTCCTGACCCCGCAGGGCTTTAACCTGGGGATGAACCTGGGGCGAATCGCCGGGGCCGGCATCACCGACCACGTCCACCTGCATATCGTCCCCCGCTGGCGGGGGGATACGAACTTTATGCCCCTGATCGCCGGGACGAAACTGATTCCCGAGATGCTGGAAGAGACCTGGGAAAAGGTCCACCGGGCCTTTCGGGAGGAGGCCGGCCTTGACCCCGAGCCCTGAGGAGATGGACCCATCCTGCGCCACAGACCCCTACTTTAAAAAGGTCGTCCCGCTGGAGTATGGGGGGCAGACCCTTCGGTTTCGCCTCGCCGTGGGACTGTTCAGCAGTTACGACGTGGACGTCGGCACCCGGCGGTTGTTGCGAACCTTGGCGGGGGAGCGGCCGGCCCGTGTCCTGGACCTGGGCTGTGGCTATGGGCCGCTCGGCCTGGCGATCAAGGCGGCCTTGCCGGAAAGCCTGGTCCACCTGGTCGATCGCGATGCCCTGGCCCTGGAGTATGCCCGTCAGAACGCCGCGCTGAACGGACTGGATGTCCAGGTCTATGCCAGCCTGGGCTACGATGATCTCCGCGAACGGGGGGTTGACCTGATCGTGTCCAACATCCCGGCCAAAGCCGGCCCGCCGGTCATTGAGCACCTCCTGTTGGGGGCGCGGGAATACCTTTCCCCGGCGGGGGAGGTCGCGGTCGTCATTGTGTCAGACCTGGAGGAGATGGTCGCTGCGGTGCTCCACCCGCCGGAGGTGGAGATCCTCCAACGGCGCGCCTGGCGGGGACACACGGTCCTGCGCTACCGCTTTCCCGACCCCCAAGGCCCGCCGGCAGGGCCGGCCCTGGAGCGGGGGGTTTATGACCGGGAGGAAGGGACCCTTTCCTGGGGGGGGTACACCTTCTCCCTGCGCACCGTCTGGGGACTGGAGGCGGCCTTTGGCTTTTCTGAGGAGATGCTTCTGCGGGGGGTGGCCCGGTTGCCCGAGGGAGAGGCCCGCCGGGTGCTCTGGCTGAACCCCGGCCAGGGGTATGGCGTGGTCGTCCTGTGGCACCTGGTGCACCCGGAGCAGATTGCCCTGGTGGACCGGGACCTGCTGGCCCTGCGGGCGAGCCGGCGAAACCTGCTCCGGAACGGCTGCCCTGAGGGGCAGGTGCTGCTCTTTCACCAGATAGGAGCGGCCTTGCCGGGGAAAGAGACGTTCGACCTAGTGGCCGGCCTGCTCCGAGAGGCGGAGGGGCCGGCCGCTCTCCTCGAGACGGTCCGCCAGGCGGCGGCCCAACTCGCGCCCGGCGGGCGACTCGTGCTGGTGGCCGGTTCCACGGCGATCACACGGTTGCTGCGAGGGCTTCAAGGGGAGCATTCCCTGCAGGTTGAGCAGCGGGAACGACGCCGGGGCCAGAGTCTGCTCCTGTTGCGCCACCGCTAGCCCGTTTGCAAAACCGGCCTGGGCATGGTATACTATAACGGTAGGACCGACAAGTGGGCTTGCCCCACTTTTCTTTTGTCTGATAGATCTATGAGGGAAATGAACATGAAGAGCGAGTTCTATGCAGCAGTGGCGCAGATCTCTTCAGAGCGAGGAATCTCACCGGAAGAGATTTTAGACAAGGTCGAGCAGGCCCTGATCTCGGCATACAGACGTCGCTTCGGCGCGACCCAGGACGTTTCGGTGCAGATTGACCTAGAGACGGGCAGGGCGCGGGTGTACACGGAAAAGCGGGTGGTCGAGCGGGTCGAGGACCCCCAGGAGGAGATTTCTCTGGCCGAGGCTCGCCGTCTGCTCCCGGATGTGGAGGTGGGGGCGGTGATTACGATCGAAACGACCCCCCGCGATTTTGGCCGCATCGCTGCCCAGACGGCCCGCCAGGTCTTTATGCAACAGATTCGCGAGGCCGAGCGCAACAAGGTCGTCGAAGAGTTTGCCCATCGGGTCGGGGAGATGATCAGTTGCGTTGTCCGCCGGGTGACCGGGAGCGGGGTCTATCTGTCCGCCGATCGGGCCGAACTTTTTATGCCAGCCCGAGAGCAGATCCCCTTTGAGCACTATCGGGTGAACCAGCATCTGCGTGTCTTTGTCCTGGGGGTGCATGACGATAAGCGGGGCTCCCAGATTGTCGCCTCCCGCTCCCATCCCAAACTGGTGGAGCGGCTCTTTGAGATGGAGGTCCCCGAAGTGATGCGGGGAGCGGTCGAGATTGTGGCCCTGGCCCGTGACCCGGGCGTGCGTACCAAGGTGGCCGTGCGCGCACGCCAGTCCGGCGTGGACCCGGTGGGCTCCTGTGTGGGCCAGCGGGGCGTGCGCATCCAGAGCGTGGTCAACGAACTGAACGGGGAAAAGATTGACGTGATTCCCTGGTCCGATGACGCGGCCACCCTGATCACCAACGCGCTCAGCCCGGCGACGGTGGCCGACGTCCGGTTGGACGAGGAGACCCGTACCGCGACTGTGATCGTGCCGGACAGGTCGCTCTCCCTGGCGATCGGCCGGGAAGGGCAGAACGCCCGTCTGGCCGCGCGGTTGACCGGATGGCGCATTGACATCAAGAGCTTCTCCAGTGCGCTGGAAGAGGGCGCGACGATGGAGAGCGGCGTCGAGGGGCCCAGCGTGGAGGAGACGATGCTGGCCCACGACCCAGAACTGGCCTCGACCACCCCGGAGAAACGGCGGGTGCGTTCCAACGGAACGATCGTCTATCAGAATGTTTCGTATGGCCCGCTGCCGGAGGCATATGTCGGCCGGGAAGTGCAGGTGCGGGCCACCTCGCTGGCGATCTATCTCTACGATGGCGAGCAGTTGATTACCTCTTATCGGAAAACCGGGGCAGAGCCGCGGTCTGGGCCGTCCATAGAACCGGAGCCGGCCCCCGCCGAGGAGGTTGAGGGACTGCCGCCGATTCCCCAGGAGGTGTGGGAACAGGTTCTACAAGCCCGGCCGGAAACGCGCAGGGTGGCCGCCGATGGCACGATCGTTTACCAGCGGGTCCGCTATGGGCCTTTGCCCGAGGAACTTTGGGGTGAACAGGTCCAGGTGCGCAGCACGCCGGACTATCTGGCCGTCTTCTGGGAAGAGGAACTGGCGGCGTTGTTCTATCGGGAGGAGGAGCATGACAAAGACTAAACGGCCCCGGCGGGTGCCTCAGCGGACCTGTGTGACCTGCCGGACCACTGCCGGCAAACGTGGCCTGATTCGGCTGGTGCGCATGCCGGACGGACGGGTCGAGGTGGACCCGTCCGGACGATTGCCCGGCCGGGGTGCCTATCTGTGCCCTGATCGGCGTTGCTGGGAGCAGGCGTTGAAACAACGGCGCCTGAACCGGGCCTTGCGTGTCGTGCTGACGCCGGCCGAGGTCGTGCGCTTGCAAGAGTATGCCCAGGGGTTGGAGAATACGCCGTCAGGGGAAGAGACCTGGTGACAGGCAGGCGTGGTCAGACCACGGAAGCCTGAGGAGGAACGATGCCTGGAAAGAAACGACCACCATTGCGCCCAGAAGAAGATCTCCCGGAGGAGCGAGGCCCTGTCCGTCCCTCGGCAGGAGCGCGACGACAAAAGCGACCTCCCCGCTCGGCCGGAACCGGCCTCGAAAAGCGACCGCCCCAGGTGGCCCGACGCCGCGCAGCAGAACCGGTCGCCCTCCCTCCTTTCCTGACGGTCAAGGAACTCGCAGAACTCCTTGGCGTCAGCGCGGTCGAAGTGATCAAGGTGCTGATGAAGAACGGCGTGATGGCCAATATCAACCAGCAGATTGACTACGATACGGCGGCGGTGGCCGCGGTGGAACTCGGCTTTGATGCGGTTGAGGCCGTGCCGGAAGAGGAAGAAGCTGCCGTTCTGCCCTCGCCGGCCACAGAAGAAGTGGACAGCGGTGCGCTTCCCCGCCCGCCGGTCGTTACGATTATGGGCCACGTGGACCACGGCAAGACCAAACTGCTCGATGCCATCCGCCAGACCCATGTGGCCGAAGGGGAGGTGGGCGGGATTACCCAGCATATCGGGGCCTATCAGATCGAGGTCAAGGGAAAAAAGATTACCTTTCTGGACACGCCAGGGCACGCAGCCTTTACCAAGATGCGCGCCCGGGGGGCCCAGGTGACCGACCTGGTCGTCCTGGTGGTGGCCGCCGACGATGGGGTCAAACCGCAAACCCTGGAAGCGATCTCGCACGTGCGGGCGGCCAATGTGCCGATCATTGTGGCGATTAACAAGATTGACAAGCCGGAGGCCAATCCTGCCCTGGTCAGGCAGCAACTGGCCGAGGCCGGCGTGGTGGTGGAAGAGTTTGGCGGCGAATCCCCCTGCATCGAGGTCTCGGCCAAGATGCGCTGGAATATCGAGGACCTCCTGGACATTATCCTCCTGGTGGCCGAACTGCACGAGTTCAAGGCCAACCCAGACCTGCCGGCCATGGGCACGATTGTCGAGGCCGAGATGGACCAGTCCCGCGGCCCGATCGCCACGGTGTTGGTGCAGAAGGGAACCTTGCGCCTGACCGACACCGTCGTGGTCGGTGAGACCTATGGCCGCGTGCGGGCGATGTATACCGATGCCGGCCGTCGGGTCAAGCGGGCCGAGCCGGCGATGCCGGTGGTCATTATGGGGTTGAACGATGTCCCTCAGGCCGGCGACCTCCTCCAGGTCGTTTCCGACGAGCGCGAGGCTCGCGAGATCGCCCTGGCCCGGCAGCGCAAGCGTGAACTGGCCGCCGCTGCCCTCCAGCGAGCCCCTTCCCTGGATGAACTGTTCGACGAGATTCGCAAGGGTGAGGTCAAAGAGTTGAACATCATCCTCAAGGCCGATGTGCAGGGCTCGGTCGAGGCGATCGAGCAGGCCCTGCTCAAGTTGAATGAGGAGGGGAGCGAGGTGCGGGTGCGCGTCCTGCACCGGGCCACCGGCGCGATTAACGAGTCCGACGTCATGCTGGCCATCGCCTCCCGAGCCATCATCATCGGCTTTAACGCCCGTCCCGATCCTGCCGCCCGCAGTGCGGCCGAACGCGAGCACGTGGACATCCGCTTCTACAACATCATCTACGAACTGATTGACGAGGTCAAGCAGATGATGCGCGGTATGCTCTCCCCCACCAGGCGCGAGGTGGTGGATGGGTATGCCGAGGTACGGCAGACCTTCCGCCTGCCGGGCAAGATCGTCGCCGCCGGCCTCTACGTCACCGACGGCAAGGCCCTGCGCAACGACCGCGCCCGGGTCGTCCGCGGCGGCGTCGTCATCCACGATGGCACGGTCGCCTCGCTGAAACGGTTCAAGGACGATGCCCGCGAGGTGGCCGCCGGCTACGAGTGCGGCCTGACCCTGGAAGGCTTTAACGACATCCAGGTCGGCGATACGATCGAGTTCTACCACGTCGAAGAAGTCCGGCCGGACTGAGCACAGCCCGACCTTCCCACTAGCCGCCGACGGGCGGCCGGGTACCGCCAGGGAGAACACCGATGACGACCCGAAGGGCCAGACAGGTGGGCAGACTGATCAAGGAGGAACTGAGCGACCTCCTCCAGCGCGAGGTCCGCGACCCCCGCATGGGGTTCGTCACGCTGACCGATGTCCAGGTCAGCGCAGACCTGCGTTCCGCGCAGGTCTATTTCAGCGTCCTCGGTGAGGAGGAGGTCGTGCAGCAATCGCTGGTCGTGCTCCGAAGAGCAGCCGGCTTTCTCCGTACCGAGTTGGGCCATCGCCTGGCCCTGCGCTATGTGCCGGAACTGCACTTTTTGCTCGACCGCTCGGTCGAGCGGGGACAGCGGATCGAGGCCCTTTTGCGCCAGATTCATCAGGAGCCCCACGCCGGGGAGTAGCTATGGAGGGCCTGATTAACCTGCACAAGCCGGCCGGCCCCACCTCCCACGATATGGTGGACCTGCTGCGCCGGCTGACCCGCCGGCGGCGGGTGGGCCACGGGGGAACGCTGGACCCCCTGGCCGAGGGGGTCCTGCCGATCGCCATAGGCCGTCGGGCCACCCGTATGCTCCCCTTCCTGCAGCAGGAGACGAAGACCTACCGTGCCGAGATCCTCCTCGGCGTGAGCACGACTACCTACGACGCCGCAGGGGAGGTTACGGCCCGCCGGCCGCCCCCCCCCCTTTTCCGGCCTCAGGTGGAGGAGGCCCTGCGCCGTTTCCAGGGCGAGATCGAGCAGGTGCCGCCGCCCTTTTCGGCCGTCCGCCTGGGCGGGGTCCGCCTGTACCGGCGGGCCCGGGCCGGCGAACAGGTCTCTCCCCCGCCCCGTACCGTGCGCATAGAACGCCTGACCCTGCTCTCCTGGACCCCTCCCCGGTTGCAGGTTGAGGTCGAGTGCGGCGGGGGCACCTATATCCGTTCCCTGGCCCACGACCTGGGTGAGGCGTTGGACTGTGGGGCCTGCCTGGCCGCCCTGGTGCGCCTGCGGGTGGGGCCCTTTTTGCTGGAGGAGGCGGTAACGCCGGCGGACCTGGCGGCGGCGGCGGCCCAGGGCCGCCTGCAGGCATTCCTCTTGCCCTTGGACCTGCCGGTACGCCACTGGCCGGCCGTCCACCTCGACGCGACTCAGGCCGGCCATCTGCTCCACGGCCGACCCCTGGAACGCCACGACCCCGGCCCTGAAGGGGAAATGGTGCGGGTCTATGGCCCGGCCGGCCACTTCCTCGCCCTGGCCCGTTGGGAAGGCCACACCCTGCGCCCCGTCCGCGTCCTGCAGGAGGTGAAGCGGTGAGGGTGGAGCAGGGCTGGGTGGACCTTTCCCGGGAAGCAGGGGTGGTCCTCACCATCGGTATCTTTGACGGTGTCCACCTGGGGCACCGCCGGCTCATCTCCGGTGTGGTGCGGCAAGCCCGCGCCCGCGGGTGGTGTTCGCTCGTGCTGACCTTTCACCCCCATCCCCGGGCCGTGCTCGCTCCCGACCGCTGGGAGGGCTACCTCTGCCCGCTGGAGGAACGGGTCTCTCAGATCGCCTCGCTGGGCCCGGACCGGATGCTGATTCTGCGCTTTTCGGCGGAACTGGCAGCCATGCCGGCGGCCGAGTTTCTGGAGGAACTGCTCCGCCACGTGCCGGTACGCGAACTGCACGTCGGCTTTGACTTTGCCCTGGGACGAGGGCGTGAAGGGGACGTCCACCTGTTGCGCCGTTGGGGCAAGGAACGCGGCTTGGTCGTGCGCCCGGTTCCCCCGGTGCGGCTGCAAGGGCAGATCGTCAGCAGCACGCGCATTCGGGAACTGGTGCGGCAGGGGCAGATGCAGGAGGCGGCCCGTCGGTTGGGCCGGCCCTTTGCCCTGGCCGGCCAGGTGATTCCCGGCGCGGGGCGCGGCCGCGAACTGGGCTTCCCCACGGCCAACCTCCGCCTAGACCCCCGCCAGGTCCTGCCCGCCGATGGCGTCTATGCCGTGCGCGTCTACCTGCCCGCCGCTCTCCAGGAGGTGTACCAACCGGGACGGGGGCCCCTGTCCGGTATGGCCTACGTGGGCCGGCGACCCACCTTCGGCCCCGGCGAGCGCGGCGTGGAGGTGCACCTGTTCGACTTTGCCGCCGACCTGCTGGGCTGCGACCTGCGGGTCGAGTTTGTGGAGTGCCTCCGCCCCGACCGGACCTTTCCCGGCCCGGAGGCGCTGGTCTCCCAGATGCACCGGGACGCCGGCCATGCCCGCGAACTGCTGAGCGGTTAAGCCCTGGGTACGCGACCGTGGGTATACGACCGCCTCGGTCGCACCGTCCTGGGTACGCGACCGTGGGCATGCGGATTATTGGGGCTGTTGCTGCCGGGGTTGGGCGTCCTGGGTACGCGACCGGGGGCATGCGACCGAGACGGTCGCAAACTTGCCAACCGCCCGCTTGTCTGCCCGTCTTCCCTTTGGTATAATGGGCCTTGCAGAACCTGACCGGCCCCAGGCAAAGGAGACCCGATGCGCTGGCAATACACACCCTATCTGCTTCCTCTGGCCGTCGCTGCCGTCGTCACCGTAGGAGTTGGGCTGTACGCCTGGCGACGCCGGCCGGCCGCCGGTGCGGCCGGCCTGGCCGGCCTCTGCCTGGCCGTGACCGAGTGGCTGCTTGCCTACGCCCTCCAGGTGGCCGGCACCGATTGGGCGACCAAGACCCTCTGGGCCCGCGTCCGCTACATCGGCATCGTCGCCGTGCCCCTGGCCTGGGTTGCCTTCGCCCTGGAGTACACCGGCCGAACCCGCCGGCTCACCCGCCGCACCCTGGCCCTGCTAAGCATCGAGCCGCTGACGGTCCTCCTGCTGGTCTGGACGAACGCACACCACAACCTCATCTGGAAGTGGACCGACCAGACCCTCGACACCGGCGGCCCGTTCCCCTCGCTGCATGCCCCCCACGGGGTCGCCTTTTGGGGCCACGCTGTCTATTCCTATACCCTCACCGCCATTGGGGTGTTCCTCCTGGTGCGTTACCTTTTCCGTGCCCCTCGCCTCTACCGGGCCCAGTCCGGCATGGTCCTCCTGGGCATGCTCTTTCCCCTGGTCGCCAACCTCCTCTCGACCTTTTGGGACCCCATCCCTTACCTGGACCTGACCCCCTTTGCCTTCAGCATCGGCGGCCTGGTGATGGCCTGGGGTGCGTTCCGCTTCCGCCTCCTGGATATCGTCCCCGTGGCCCGCGATATGGTCATCGAGAGTATGGGCGATGGGCTGATCGTGCTGGACGCGCAGAACCGGGTGGTGGACCTGAACCCGGCGCTGGCCGGCCTCCTGGAAAGCGACCCCTCTGCCCTGATCGGCCGGCCGGCCGCGGAGGTGCTGGCCCCCTACGGGGGGATCGCCGGGCTCTACCGGGATGCCCGGCAGGTCCGCGACGAACTTGCCCTCTACCAGGGCGGCGAGCAACGCTACTTTGATCTGCAGGTCTCCCCCCTCCTCGACCGCCGCGGCCGCCTTGCCGGCCGTCTGGTCGTGCTGCGCGACATCACCGAGCGGAAACAGGCCGAGAAGACCCTGCAGCAGGCCAAAGAGGGGGCCGAGGCGGCCAACCGGGCCAAGAGCGAGTTCATCTCGGTCGTCTCGCACGAACTGAACACGCCGGTGACGACGATCTATGGCTATGCCGACCTTTTGCTTGCGGAGGAGGCCGGCCCGCTCGGCGAGGAGCAAAAGGAGTTGCTGCGCATCATCCGCAACAGCGCGCTCCGCATGAACCTGCTCATCTCGGACCTGGCCGACATCTCCCGCATCGAGGCCGGAGGGTTGCGCCTGGAACCGGCCCCTGTCCGGGTCGCCGGGGTGGTCGAGGAGGTCGTCCTCGCCGTCCGGGGTTCGGTTGAGGCCAAAGGACAGCACCTGAGTATAGAGGTGCCCCCAGACCTGCCGCCGGTATGGGCGGACCGCCCCCGCCTGGTACAGATTCTGTTCAACCTGGTGGGCAACGCCGCCAAGTTCACCCCGCAGGGCGGCCGCATCGTCATCTCGGCCGGCCGGGAGAGCGACGGGCAGAAGGAGGTCGTTCGGATCGCCGTCGCCGACAACGGCATCGGGATTCCGCCGGAGGAACAGGGACAGGTCTTTGAAAAGTTTGTCCGCTCCCGCGATGCGCAGGTGCGCAAGCTCCCAGGAAGCGGCCTGGGGCTGAGCATCGCCCGCGGCCTGGTCGAGTTACAGGGGGGGCGAATCTGGCTGGAGAGTGCCCCGGGCCGGGGCACGACCGTCCACTTTACCCTCCCGCCGGCTCCCCCTGACGCAGGGCAGGCAGAATAGCCAAGGCCGGATAGATGGCCAGGGTGGTCAGGGTCGGTAAAAAGGCCGCCGCTCGCTCCATCCAGCGGGACGAGCCTCCCGCCCCGGCCAGCAGGAGGGGGAAAAGGGCCGCGACCAGGCCCAGAACCACCAGGAGCAGGAGGGTTCGACGGCTCTCCGTCCGGCGCAGTTCTTTTCCCAGAAGCAAAAAGGGCAGGTAGAGGAGCACCTGGTAATAGATCCAGGAGAGCGGTGAGGCCAGCAGGGCTGCCGCGATGAGCAGGTTGTAATCGCGGTCCAACCGGTCGGAGCGGTGAGCAGCGCGGGTCAGCCAAAACGTCCCCCCCACCACGGCCAGGAAAAACCCCCAGGCCAGCAGATCGCGCACAATGGGCCGCTGGCCCAGGGCCGGCCAGAACGAGGCCACCTTGTACACGCTGCCCCACAGGGAAAGGTTCCCTGACCGGGGGTAGAACACGGGGATCTCGCTGCGCAGCACCTGCAGGTAGCGAAGATAGGCCTCTGGGCCGGTGACCACGCCGGCCAGCAGGGCCAACCCCAGGCCGGTCAAGACCGCCGCGAGCAGGGCTTTGCGCGCCCGGCGCTGCCAGAGGTAGGGCAAAAAGATCAACGGATAGAGCCGGACGGCCGCGGCCAGCCCCAGAAGCACGCCGGCCGGCACCTCCCGCCCCCGCCGCAGCGAAATCCAGGCCCCGGTCAACAGGAGCAGGAGAAAGAGTTCGGTGTGGGCGTAAAAGAGATGGAAGGTGAGCGGGGGAAAGAGCAACACCCCGCAGATGAGGATGACGGTGGCCGCGGGAGACAGGTCGAGGCGCAGTTCGCGCAGAATCAGCCAGAGACTCACCCCCAGCGCCACCAGGGAAAGTCCCTGCCAGAGCAACCAGGCCACCGGATAGGGCAGTAAGGCCAGCGGCGCGATGACCAGGGGGAAGGGGGGTGGGCTCACGGCCACGTCAATGAAATAGTTCTCGATGCCCAGTTCCTGCCGCGCCGCCTCCTGCAGGCCACTGTAGATCTCCTCGCCGCGCAAGAGACGACCGGCAGCCAGGTAGTACCAGGGGAAATCGCGCTCGGCGTGCTCGACGGGCCAGTTGCGCATCTGTTCACCGATGGCCCGCCCGACGGAGGTCCAATAGACCCCCGTGAAGAGAAGGGCCAGGGCAACGGCCCAGAGGGTGGATGCTGTGCGCTTCATCTGAGTTCCTCCTTTGCCGGTGGACCTTCCAGCCGCAGCCTCCCCCGGCGGCGGGGGAGGGGGCGAAACCCCTCCTGCCAGTAGAGGGCCAGCGCGGGGCGATTGGCCGGCGAGACCTCCAGTTCCAGCCGGCGCAGGCCCAACCGTCGGGCCCTCTCTTTCGCCTGCTCCAGCAACCAGCCTCCCCAGCCCTGCCGACGAAAGGCCGGCCGCACCCCGATCGCCTCGATACGCAGGGCCTCGCCGGCCGGCCGGAGTACCAGAAACCCGGCCACCTTTCCCCCTACCTCCAAAAGGACCGCCTGCGAGCGGCGGTGGTAGAGATAGTGCATCACCCGCTCCGTCCACCAACGCAGGACGGACCACCGCATCACCGCATCCAGACGGGTCTCCTCCTCCCGAATCGTCTCCAGGGCCAGCCGGGTAAACTCCTCCTGTTCTTCGGGCCGGACGGGGCGGAGGAGGGCGGCCGGCCCCTCCGCCGGCTTGAGCCGTGCGGCTACCTCGGAGCAGGTCATCAGCGGTACGCCGAGGGCGCGGAGGTCCCGCAGGTTGGCCGCCTGCACCTCAGGACTGGCCGAGGAAGTGCCGTCCTCCAGCAGAACAACGTCGTACCGGTAGGCCGTGGCCTCATAGAGGGTGGCGCGGACGCAGTTGGGCGTCTGGGTCCCGCCGATGACCAGCGTCTCTACCTGCAGGCGGCGCAGTTGGCGGCGCAGGTCGGTCTGGAAGAATGCGCTCCAGCCGTGCTTGACGACGACCGGCTCACCCGGTTGAGGAGCCAGTTCGGGGGCAACCTCTGCGCCCCAACTTCCCGGCAGGCAAAAGCCCCCTAGACGATGGAACACCTCCCGGCGGACCGACTCGACATCGCTGCCGTCGGGGCGGTGCTGCCGGACGACATGGACGACCGGCCGGCCGGCCTGACGAAAGGCCGCAAGCAGCGCGGCCAGGCGCGGCACCGTCTCGGGCGCACCGGGGACGAACAGTTTTCCCTCCGGGTGGACAAACTCCTGAACCATATCAATCAGGAGAAGGGCGGGTTGGTTCATCAGGGCAATCTCCTTGGCCAGATACCTGCAACGAACCTCTCCCATAGTATAGCAAAGTTCTCGCGGTTTGTCACAAGAGATGAAACCCCATCCCCAGGTGCAACGCACCAGGACCCTCCCCGCCGACCGTACCATGCTGAACCCCGCACCACGCCTTCCCCCAGCAGCGCAATTTGACAAACCCCCCCTACGGCGGTATAGTGTACCCTGGTTTGAACAGGCCGTAGCCCCTCCGAGGACGGAGGGCCGTAGCGCAAAGGAGTGTCGGCATGTCTGCACGGGACGCCTTTCTCTTTCAAGAGGACCTGGCCTCGCTGGACCCCGACCTGGACTTTCTTATGGACCTGGAGGAAGAACGCCAGGCGCGTAAACTGATCCTGATCGCCTCCGAGAGTATGGCCCCGCTGGCCGTGCGCCAGGCCCTCTCCTCCGTCTTTAACAACATCTACGCCGAGGGCTATCCCTCCCTCCGCATGACCCGTTACGAGCGCGACGAACTGCTCAACTTTCCCCAGGAACTGGCCTATCACCGCCGCTACGCCGACCGCCGCTATTACAAGGGTACCGAACTGGTGGATTTCGTCGAGGCCCTGGCCATGAAGCGCTGCGCCGAGGCCTTTGCCACGGACAGGGTCCCGCCAGAGCACATCTACGTCAATGTGCAACCCCTCTCCGGCGCGGCGGCGAACAACGCCGTCTACAACGCCTTCCTGGAGCCGGGCGACACGGTGATGGGCATGTCGCTGGTCCACGGCGGCCACCTCAGCCACGGCAGCCCGGTCAACCGCTCCGGTCGCTTTTACCGCGTCATCCCCTACGAGGCCAACCCGGCCACCGGCAAACTCGACTACGATCAAATCCGCCAACTGGCCCTGGAGCACCGCCCCAAACTAATGATCGCCGGCTACAGCGCCTACCCCTGGAGCGTGGACTGGACCGCCTTTCGCCAGATCGCCGACGAGGCCGGGGCGATCTTTTTGGCCGACATCGCCCATACCGCCGGCCTGGTCGCCGCCGGCGCCTTCCCCTCTCCCGTCGGCATCGCCCACGTCGTCTCGTTCACCACCCACAAGACCCTCTGTGGCCCCCGTGGGGCCTGCCTCCTCACCACCGACGCCGACCTGGCCGAGCAACTGGACGTCGGCGTTTTCCCCGGCGAGCAGGGCGGGCCGCATCTCCACTCCATTGCCGCCAAAGCGGTCTGCTTCCGCATCGCCCAGACCGACAAGTTTCGCCAACTGATGCACCGGGTGGTGGGGAACGCCGCCGCCCTGGCCGAGGCCTTTCGCCGGCAGGGACTGAAACTGGCCTACGGCGGCACCGATTCGCACATGTGCCTGATTGACCTGCGCAGCGTCAAAACCCCCACCGGCTACCCCCTCACCGGCGAGATCGCCTCCCGCATCCTGGACCTGGCCGGCATCACCTGCAACAAGAACACCATCTACGGCGACGAGAACCCGGCCCACCCCTCCGGCCTGCGCTTCGGCACGACCTGGGTGACCCAGCGCGGTATGGGGCCGGCCGAGATGGAGCGCATCGCCGAGATCGTCACCCGCGTCCTCAAGAATACCCACGCCTTTTTCTACATCGGCCTCTCCGGCCTCCTCGGCCGGGGCAAGGTCGAACTGGACCTCCTGGAGAAGGTCCGCCACGAGGTCGCCGACCTGGAGCGTTCCTCCACCGCCCGCGAACTGGCGGTGGAGGAACGGGGCTATCCCTTTTTCTCTTTTGTGAAAAAAGAAATTCCGCGTCGCCTCTCTCCCCTCCAGCCCCACCACCAGGCTCTGGGCGCGGTGCTGGAGGAACGGTCCGGTTGGTTGCTGCCGCTGCACTATGGCGACCCCGGTGTGGAAGTGCAGGCGGCACGCAGCAGTGTGGCCCTCTTTGACTGTAGCGACAGCGGCATCCTCTACATCTGGGGCGAACGGGCTCAGCCGCTCCTCCAGGAGGCGATCACCGGCGACCTCCGCCGCCTCGAGATCGGCGAGAGCATCCGCACCTTCCTCCTGGATCAAGACGCCAACCTGATTGACGACGTGACCATCCTCTACCTGGACCGCGACCCCAAATGGCGCGACCACTACATCCTCACCGGCAACGCCGCCCGCCTGGAGCGGGTCAAGGCCTGGCTGCGCGGCCTCTCCGACGGCTATATCCTCTTTGACCGCGACGACGTCTTTGCCAAGGTGCAGGGGCCGGCCGTGGTCGAGGACCTGCAGGAGGTCGAGGAGGAGCGCCGTCAGGTGATGCTGGCCCTCCAGGGACCCCGCGCCGTCGAACTCTTGCAGCGGCTGACCCCGGTGGCCGACCGGTTGCTGCCGGCGCACTGCCTGACCGTGCGGCTGGGGCGGCTCCCTGTGCGCTTGCACCGCCCCGGCTCGGCTGAGGAAGGCGAACGCTACGAACTGTACGTCCACCCTGACCAGGCGGGGGACCTCTGGCGGCTCCTGCTGGAGACGGGACGGGACCTGGGCCTGCGTCCGGCCGGCTTGGAGGCACGCAACCTCCTCCGCGCCGAGGCCGGCCTGCCCGTCTGGAACGGCTCCGACAACCCGGTGAACGGCCTCGACCTCATCCGGGGCCGCTTTGCCGACTGGGTGCACCTCTTCAAGCCCTACTTTGTCGGCCAGGAACCGATCCTGGCCCGCCTGGAGCCGCCGGCCGACCGGGAGGAGTTCCACTGGAACCCCCCGACCGACGCCCCCCTCAAGCGCTCCGCCCTCTACCAGGAGCACCTCCGCCTCGGCGCGACCATCGTCCCCTTTGCCGGCTACGAGATGCCGGCACGCTATACCAGCCCCCTGGACGAGCACCTGGCCGTGCGCCGGGCGGCCGGCCTCTTTGACGTCTCCCACATGGGCGTCTTGGAGGTGCGCGGCGAGCACGCCACCGCCTTCCTGGACACCGTCCTGACCAACTATGTCGCCTGGCTGCGCCCCGGCCAGTCGGCCTACGCCTATATGCTCGACCCCGACGGCGCGGTCATTGACGACCTGATCGTCTACTGCCTGGACCGCGACCGGTATCTGATGGTGGTCAACGCGGCCAACGAGGACAAGGACTGGGCCTGGCTGAACGCGGTGAACGAAAAGCGGGTCATCATTGACCGGCAGCACCCGGTGCGCCAGATCGAGTATTCGGTCGAACTGCGCAACCTAAAAGACCCGGCGAATGGGGAGCGCTGCCGGGTGGACATTGCCCTGCAGGGGCCGGCCTCGCTGCCTATCCTCCAGACCCTGGCCGGCGACGACGAGGCGACCCGGCAGCGGCTGGCCCGCATCCGCCGCACCGACCTGGGCTGCTTTACCCTGGACGGCTTTTCCCTGATCATCGCCCGCACCGGCTACACCGGCGAGTCCTACGGCTACGAGATCTTTGTCCACCCCGACGAGGCCCCCGCGCTGTGGCGGCGGCTCTTGGAGGTGGGGGAGCCGTTCGGGCTTGGGCCGGCCGGCCTGGGGGCACGCGATTCGACCCGCACCGAGGCCGGTCTGCCCCTCTACGGCCACGAACTGGCCGGCCCCTATGAAATCACCCCCGCCCAGGCCGGCTTTGGTGCCTACGTCAAACTGCACAAGCCTTTCTTCATCGGCAAGCACGCCGTCATCGCCCGGCGCGACCTGGAGCGCAAGACCGAGATCTGCCGCTTCCGTATGGAGCAAAAGGCCGTCCCGGCCATCCACCTGGGCGACCCGGTGGTGGACCGACGCGGCCGGCACATCGGCTACGTGACCAGTTGCGCCCTGGACACGAACGGCTACCAGTCAGGTCTGGCCTTGATTGACCGCCGCCACCACCGGCCCGGGAACCGCATCGGCATCTTTCCGCTGCCCCGGCGTGAGGGGCACGAGGAGAAACCCAAGGACGCCCTCCAACCGGGCGACCGGGTCCTCCTGCACGAGTGGGCTGTCATCCTGGAGCGCTTCCCCTCCCGGCGGGAGTGGGAGGAGGCGGCCGGCAGCGGGGCATAATGGCGGGGCCTGTATCCACCTTGTAGAACAACTCCACCGGCCCCCGCAGGGGACTGCCGGCGGGTTCACCCGCCGGCGGACTTGCCATCCCCTCCCAGGTGTGCTACGATACCGCCGGGAATGCGCGACCGGTGAGCGGCCGGATCACTCCGGCACTGTCGAATTACTGCCTCTAAGGCTACGATACCGCCGGGAATGCGCGACCGGTGAGCGGGGACGATGCCGTGGACGACCTTTTCTGGCGATGCCTTCTGGGAGCAATCTTGTCCCTGGGGCTTTGGGCCTGCGCAGGGCCGTCCACGCCGACCCCTGTGCCTACCCCTTCTCCCCTGACGACGCTTCCCCCGCCGCCGGCCTCGTCCCTCCCAGACCCGCCCGCTCTCGACCGCTTTCTCCCCTCCCTGCGCCCCCGCTTTGCCGACGACCTGCGCGGCATGGCCGGGGCAACCCGCTATGACATAGACCTGCGCCTGGACTTGTCCCGGCGGCAGGTGCATGGGCGCGAGGTGCTCCGGTACACCAACCGGGAGGCGGTCCCCCTGGCCGAGGTCTACCTGCGGCTGTTCGCCAACTATCCCGGTTGCCGCAGTAGGATTGACATAGGCGAACTGTGGGTGCGGGGCCGGCGGGTGGAGCCGCAGTACCGGGTGCAGCGGACGGCCCTGCGCATTCCCCTGGAGCCGCCCCTGGCGGTGGGGGAAGAGGTGCGCCTGGAACTGGCTTTTACCGTCCAGGTCCCGGAGGCCGAGGACTGCCGCTACGCCGACCTGACCTACAGCAACGGTGTCTGGGCGCTGGCCCACATCTACCCCCAGGTCCCCGTGTACGACGACGAGGGCTGGAACCTGGAACTGGCCCCGCCCTACGGCGACCTGGTCTATGCCGACGCCTCGCTCTTCCAGGTCACGATGACGCTGCCGCTGACGATGGTGGCGGCGGCTTCGGGGACGGAGGTAGTGCGCCGGCCCAACGACGCAGGCATGGTGACGCGCTCCTGGGTGCTGGGCCCGGCGCGCGATTTTTACCTGGCGTTGAGTACGGACTATATCACGCTCACCCGACGGGTGGGGGACGTGCTCCTGACTTCCTATGTGCATTCTGAGGGCGAGGCCGGTGGCCGGCGGGCCCTGGACTATGCCGCCCGGTCCCTGGCCCTCTACAGCCGCTTCGGCCCCTACCGCTACCGCGAACTGGACCTGGTCGAAACCTCCACCACGGCCGGCGGCATCGAGTACCCCGGAATCGTGGCCCTCTCTGGGGGACTCTATGGGCTGGAGGGCGGCGCTTTCGAGGTCACCACCGTCCACGAGGTGGCCCACCAGTGGTGGTACAACCTGGTGGGGAACGACCAGCAGGACGAGCCCTGGCTGGACGAGGCCCTGGCGACCTACTGCTCGGTGTGGTTCTTTGAAAAGATCGAGGGCAAAGAGGCCGGCCAGGCCCTGCAGGACTATTTCCGGGAGCGCTATATGGACCTGGTCCGGGAGGGCCAGGATGCGCCGATCAACCTGCCGGTGGCCGCCTACGACAAGGAGACCTATGACCGGGCCGTCTATGCCAAGGGGGCCCTCTTTTTCCTGGCCCTGCGCCAGGAGATCGGCGAGGAGGCGCTGGTCGAGGTGTTGCGGCGGTACTATGAGCGGCACCTGTACAGAATCGCCACCGCCGGAGGGTTGCGGGAGGTGATTCGCGAGGTGGCCGGCAAAGAGCCCACCGACCTCTACCGCCTCTGGATGCCCGCCCTGGGCGAATAGGTGCCGAAACCCGCCGTGGGGTGGGCTTTCCGGCCCGCCCGGGCTTTTCGGGCAACCGTGGGGTGGGCTTTCCGGCCCGCCCGGGCTTTTCGGGCAACCGTGGGGTGGGCTTTCCGGCCCGCCCAGACGGAAAAGCCATCCTAGCGGGGTAGCACGGCCCACATCCCCACCCAGGTGTGTACCAGGAGGGGGACGGCCAGCGAGCCGGTGCGGGCGCGCAGGAGCCCGTAAAAGAGGCCGTAGGCGGTTCCCTCCACCAGGCCGGCGACCAGAGCGGCCGGCCATGCCTCCCCCTGTACCAGGTAAAAGGCCACCTGCGCTAGGCTCGAAAGAAAGGCCTGGCCGACCAGGGCCGCGGTGGGCCGCTGGAGCAGCACCAGCAACCGGGGGTAGAGCACCTGCCGGTAGAGAAACTCCTCCGGCAGTGCGCTGCCCAGGCCGGCCTGGAGCAGCGCCGGGGGGAGGAGAAGAAGCGTCCTGCGAAGCGGTTGCCCCAAGAGCAGCGGCAGGACGCCGGGGAAGAGCAGGGCCGGCAGGGTCAGCACCACGCTCAATACAATCGCCAGCTGAGACCAGCGGCTCCACCCCCGCTCTAGGCTGCTCAGGAGGACGTTGGAGAGCGAGACGCCGCCGGCCAGCAGGGCCACCAGGGGCAGAAAGAACATCCCTACAAGGTTGGCCCCTAGGTCGCGCCAGGGCCCGCTCAGGGAAAGGAAAAGGTCGGGCCGCCACAGACGGACGCCACTGATCAGGACGGCCAAAAAGAACCCGAACCAGGGCCGGGGGGCCGGCCCCGGTCGGGGGCCTTCTGCGCTCGTGGCCCACGCGCTCAGAGCTAGCCCGACCCCGGCGATGGCCAGCCCAACCACGACCCGGTACGCCAGGTCTTCCCGTCGCAGAAGGGCCAGGCCGGCCAGCCCGGCCAGGGAAAAGAGGATGTAAAACAGGCCCCAGGAGTAATACAAGCGGCCCCGGAACAAAGAGAACCCTCGCCTGGGTCGCATCCGGGTTTCCTCCTTGCACAATTGCCCGCAGAGGTATTGTAGCACAGGTGAGTCCGGTGCGCAAACCGGGCCGGGAACAAGCCCGGCATTTGCCCTCCGCCGACCGGGGCCCTCTGGCCGGCCGCACCCCGCCGGCCCGCCGTAGCGCAGGATTTATCCTGTGCGGCCGGCCAAGACCCCGGCAGGTGCGTCGCACCGACACAAGGCCCGCCGCTGAGGGTTGTCCTCTAGCCCCCCCCGGTGTATAATGGCCCCACAACCGGAACAAAGGAGCAGTGCCATGCGCATGGTGGACATTATCCTCAAAAAAAAGTACGGCGGGGAACTCTCGCCCCAAGAGATCACCTTTGTCGTCCAAGGCTATGTGCGCGGCGAGATTCCCGACTATCAGGTCGCCGCCTGGCTGATGGCCGTCTGCTGGCGCGGTATGACCGACCGCGAGACGACCGACCTGACCCTGGCGATGGCCCACTCCGGCGATACCCTCGACCTGCACGACATCACCCCGATCACGGTGGACAAGCACAGTACCGGCGGCGTCGGCGACAAGACCAGCCTGGTGCTGGCCCCGCTGGTCGCCTCCACCGGACTGGTGATGGCCAAGATGAGCGGCCGGGGGTTGGGCTTTTCCGGGGGCACGATTGACAAACTGGAGTCAATCCCCGGCTTTTGCGGGGAACTCTCCCTGCAAGCCTTCCGCCAGGCCGCCCGCCAGGTCGGACTGGTCATCACCGGCCAGTCCGCCGACCTGGCCCCGGCCGATAAGAAACTCTACGCCCTGCGCGACGTCACCGGCACGGTGGACAGCATCCCCCTGATCGCCAGCAGCATTATGAGCAAAAAGTTGGCCGCCGGCAGCGACTGCATCGTCCTGGACGTCAAGTGCGGACGGGGGGCCTTTCTCCCCACGGTGGAGGTCGCCCGCGAACTGGCCCAGGCGATGGTCGCCATCGGCCGGCAGGCCGGCCGCCGCGTCCACGCCGTCATCTCCAACATGGACCAGCCGCTGGGCCGGGCCGTCGGCAACGCCCTGGAACTGCGCGAGGCCATCCAGACCCTGCAGGGTCGGGGACCGGAGGACCTCCTGGAACTTTGTCTGACCCTGGGGGGCCTGCTCCTGCAACTGGCCGGCCGCGCCGAGACCCCTCAGCAGGCCCGCCGAACCCTCCTCCGGCAACTGGAAAGCGGCGCCGCCTGGGAAAAGTTCCGCGCCTTTGTCGCCCAGCAGGGCGGCGATACCGCCTTCCTGGATGACCCCGACCGGCTGCCCACCGCCCGCCTGGTCGAGCCGCTTCTCTGCCCCCGCGACGGCTACCTGGCCGACCTGAACCCCCGCCTGGTGGCCCAGGCCTGCCTGGACCTGGGGGCCGGCCGCCTGGTCAAAGGAGCCCCCATTGACCACGCCGTCGGAGTGACCCTGCAGGCCAAGGTGGGCGAGCCGGTCTCGCGGGAGGAGCCGCTGCTGACGATTCACGCCAACGACCCCGACCGGCTGGCCGCCGCCCGCGAACGCCTGCAGGACGCCTTTCGGGTGCAGGAGGAGCCGCTTTCCCCACCTGCGCTCATCCTGGAGGTGGTCGGGTGATCTGGCTGCTGGCCCCGCTCCTGCTGCTCCTGGCCGCCGCCGGCCTGCTCATCGCCGCCCGCCGCCCCGCCCCGCCCCGTCCCGCCTGGCGGCTTTTCCTGGAAAAGGGCCTGCCGGTGGGGGCGGCCACCGCCCGCCCCCGCTGGCAGGCCCCGCTGTGGCGGCGGTTGCGCCTGGACCCTTCCCCGATTGCCCTGCAGGGAAGGCTCTACTTTCCCCCTCGCGAGGACCGGCCGCCCTCCCTCCAGACGACGGAGGCCCGCTGCTCCCTGAGCCAACCGGTCATCTCTGAGCGGGGCGTTCACGGGATGCACCTCGCCCTCCACGAACCGGCGACCGGAGAAACGGCCACCCTGCTTTTGCTGGCCCCAGCCATCTTTGCCCGTATTGAGGGCGGCGCGCCCTCCGGACAACGCTCTTGCGCCCTCGATGCCCCCCCGGTGGCCCTGGAAACGGCCGGTCTGCGCGCCGAGTACAGGGTGCTGGAGATGGCCTGCGGAGCAGAGAGCCAGGACCTGTTGCAGGCCCTGACCCTCGACCTGGTCGTGTGGCGCAGGAGGGCAGGTGAAGGTGCGGCGGCAGGATAGCCCGTCAGGGCAGGATGATGCGGTAGGCGGCCCCGGTCGCCTGGAGCCCGTATCCCGGTGGCAGGGGCATCGGCTCCAGGGCAAAGGCCGGCCGAGCGGCGTTGAGGCGGAGGAGGGCCGGCAGCGGCGCCTCCTCCGTGACCGGCAGGAGCAGGTCGGGGTAGCGACGGGGCAACTGCTGGCGGTACCAGGGCCATTGTAAGAGGCGGACGTCCACGATGGCCAGGTCTGGGCGAGTCCCTGCCACTACCTGGGCATACCAGGCCGGGAAGGTGGTTTCGTCGCTCGTTGTGAGCAGGAGGGCGGAAGGCGGCAGGGCCTCCAGGGTCTGGGTGAGGGTGGGGAGCGGGCCGGGGTCGCTGTGGAGGTCCTGGGCCGGCCACTGGCGCCATGCCAGGATGCCGCCGAGCAGCGGGGGCAGGAGAAGGAGCAGGGCCGCCCGCGGCCGCCAACGGCCCTGGAGCATCTGGGTCAGCCGGCCGGCGGTCAGGCCGGCCCAGAGGGCCCAGGCCAGGTAGAGGGGCAGCAGGTGGACCTGACTCTCGGCCCCGCCGTAGGTGAGGGCCAGGAAAAGCCCCAGGCCGGCAGGTGCCGCCGTCAGGGCCAGGGCCGGCCGGTCGCGGCGGGCCAGGAAGAGAAGGCCGGCCAGGCCCGCAAGGACGCCCCAAGGGGCCATGTCGTGCCAGAGGAGGCCGGCGGTGGCGGAGAGGCGGGCGGCAACCTGGGGCCAGGGCACCCGAAAGAGGTAGCCCCGGTAGGCCTGCCCACCGACGTGGGCCCAAAAGGCCGGCCAGTCGGCGGGGCGGCCCCAGTTCAACCAGGGGTCGGCGGCGGCCCGCAACGGCAGGTAGAGGTACACACCCAGGCCGGCCAGGAAGAGCAGGGCCGCCCAGAGGACCTCGCTTCGCCGGGGGCGGCGGTCGAAAAAAAAGAGGGCTGCCCCCGGCAGGAAAAAGAGCAGGCTCAGGTGATTGCCCAGGCCCAGGCCCAGAAAAAGGCCGGCCAGGGGTAAAAGGGCCGGCCGGGCGGTACGTCGGTGGCGCAAAAGGAGCCAGAAGAGAAGCGCGAGAAGGGCACAGTGCAGCGTATAGACCTCGGCAATCACCGCCTGCGACCAAAAGAGGCCGGCCACCGCCAGGGTGACGCCGGCGGTGAGGGCGGCGATGGCGGCAGGGAGGCCGCGAAAGCGTTCGCCGGCGGCCAGGGCGATGCAACCGACGGCCAGGGCCGCCGCCAGCGCGGAAAAGAGGTTCAGCCGACCGGCCAGGTCCCGCCAGGGCAACAGGCGCAACGGTTGCGCCAGCAGGATGTAGGTGGGGTAGCCGGTGGGGTGGGGGACGCCCAGCCTCTCCACGGCTATGGCCAGTTCGGCCCCGTCGCTGCCGCCGTGAGCCAGGGTCAGGGTGGGGGCCAGCGTGCCCCCGTAGAGGAGCAACGCCAGAAGGACAGGTGCGAGGACGGCCAGGATGACGGTCGGTGCTGAACGGTCCATCTCGGTTTCCCCTTTGCCCCCGCGGGCGGTCATTCTCTGCGCCGGCGAGGGCCGACGGTTGCTTCCGCTGACGGCGGCCTGCCCCAAGCCGCTGCTGCCGCTGGCCGGCCGGCCGGTCCTGGAGTACCTGCTGGCCCTGTGCCGGCGGCATGGCATCACCGAGGTCGCCATCAACCTGCACCACTGCCCCGAGGCGATTCCGGCCCGCTTTGGCGACGGGCGTGACTTGGGCATGCGCCTGCGCTACTTTTACGAGGAACGCCTCCTGGGTTCCGCCGGCGCCCTCGGCCCGATGCGCCCCTTTCTCGACCGCACCTTCTTTGTCCTCTATGGCGATGTCCTGACCGACGCCGACCTGGGCGCGCTCCTGGCCCATCACCGCCGCAAGGGCGGCCTGGGCACGCTCGTCCTCTACCGCGTGCCCGACCCCCAACGCTGCGGCCTGGTGGACCTGGACGAGGTCGGCCGCATCCGCCGCTTTGTCGAAAAGCCGCCCTCCGAGCAAGTCTTTACCAACCTGGTCAACGCCGGCATCTACCTCCTGGAGCCAGAGGTGCTGGCCTACCTGCCGGCCAAGACCCCCTGCGACTTTGGGCAGGACTTGTTCCCGCTGCTGCTCCAGGCCGGTGTCCCGCTCTACGGCTACTCCCTGGAGCCGGGGCGGTACCTTTTGGACATCGGCACGCCGGAGAACTATGCCCGGGCCCAACGGGAGTGGCCGGCCATCGGGGCCGGTCTCCTCTCACCCCGGCCGTAGGCCGTGCCCCGGCGGGTCTATTCTACCACAGGTTCCCCCCCGGGGCGAATTGTGAAGGTGCGAGCCACGGCCAAAGTCATTGGCCTCTGCCGGGAAGGGCCCGGCCTCGGCGCCCGTGCCGCGTAGAGCCGGCCCGAGAAGGTGCCATCGCACGCGCGCGTCACGTGCCTGCAGCCGGGCCCTGGCCATTCGTGCCACACCGACGCGACTTTGGTATCGCCGTGGGTGCGAGCGCACCTGCCGCCGTCGAGTCGCCGGGAGTTGCCTTGTCGCCGGAGCCGGGGGGGCGTGGGGATACCTTGTGGAGGTGCGTCGCACCTACTGCCGCTCTTGTCTGCACGTGGTGCAGGGTGAATCCTGCGCCACGGATAAATCCTGCGCGGTGCGGAGGAATCCTACGCCATGGGGCAGGGACAGACCGTTCGTTCCTACGGCACCACCGGCAAAAGCAACGCGGAGGGGTGGTCGGGGTCGTGGTAGACCTGCTGCTCGGCCGGGAGCAGGGTGGTGGCGGTGCCATCCGGTTCGCCGGTGCCGGGGTTGCGGTTCCAGCGCGGGTGTGCGCCGCTGGCGACCAGCAGGCGCAGGCAATGGCCGGGCAGGAAGCGGTGGGCGGTGGCCCACATGTCCACCTCCACCTCGATGCTGCCGTCGGTATGACGTCGGCCGCGCTCCGGCGTGATGCGGTAGAGCCCGTCGCAGATATTGACCGAACGCCCGTTGGGATGGAGGTCGCAGAGGCGGGCGAAAAAGTCGGTGTGCGCCCGGCTGGAGCGGACGTAGAGGCGCAGGTGCACCGGGCCGATGACCTCCAGCGGGGCCTGCAAGGGTGGCGAGGTGTAAACGAGGAGGTCGGAGCGGGCTTCCAGGGGGCGGTTGTCCACCGGGCCGGCCAGGGGGAAGAGGCGCGGGCCGGCCAGGTTCGGCGTCGGGTCGGCGGGGTCGTAGCGGAAGGTGTCGGGCGGGGAGGGGTCGGCGGGCCGTTGCGGGGTCAGTCGGCCCTGGGTGTGCAGGTAGTAGGGGACCTGGTCGGCCGGCGGGGGCCAGTCGTCGAACTCGCGCCACTCCTCCGCGCCCATCAGGTAGAGGCGCACCGGCCTGGCGCGGAGGGCCTCAGGCCGGCCGCGCAGATGCGCGTCGAACCAGGCCAGCGCTTCGCGCATCATCTCGCCAATGTAGGAGAACTGCTCGTGATACCAGGGGCCGATCGTCAGGTAGGGGGTGTGGCCGGCCTCTTTGAGCGCGGCATAGTCCTGCAGGATGTCGCGCAGAAAGAGGTCGTACCAGCCGCCGATGAGCAGGGCCGGGGCGGTCACCCCTCCCAGGCGGGCGTGCAGGTCGAAGGGCTGCCAGTAGGGGTCGGTGGGGTCGGGATGCTCGAAACTGGCCCGGTAGAAGGGGTTGGGTTCGCCGATGGCCAGGGTGTCGGCCTCGACCAGAGGCAGGTGGTAAAGGGCGGGGGCCAGGAGTGCCTCCATGCGGTTCCAGCGGCGGCGGGCCTGGGCCGGTGTCCACTTTTGGGGGTTGCCCAGCGTGTCAAAGAGAAAGAGGGCGTGCAGGGCCAGGTCCAAGGAACAGGCCCCGTCCATATAGGCGACCGTGTACCCCTGGGAAAGGGCGATCGCCGGCACGACCGCCTTGAGTTCGGGCGGGGCGGCGGTAGCCACCGCCCAGGTGCAGTAGCCCAGGTAACTCGGCCCCCACATACCCAGGGAACCGTTGAACCAGGGCTGCGCCGCGATCCAGCGCACCGTGTCCAGTCCGTCGGAGGCCTCGTTCAGCATTGGGGTAAAGGTCCCGCCAGAGTCAAAGCGGCCTCGCGTGTTCTGGATGACCACGTGGTAGCCGTGCGTGGCCAGGGTCCAGGCTAGCAGGTCAAAGGCGCGGCCCAAGAGGCCGGCCTCTCGCCCCCGCCCATAGGGGGAGCGAATCAGGATGGCGGGGCCAGGGTTCACCCCGACGGGGGCGTGGTGGTTGGCCAGCAGGTGGACGCCGTCGGACATGGGGATGGCGATATCCCAGGTGATGCGGACGTGCCGGCGGCCTGTCGGCAGGCCGCTCCAGCGGGCCGCCGGCCGGCGCCAGCCCAGGTAAAGGGCAATGCCCTGGGTCAGCAACCTTGCGGGCGATGGTTCGGACATGTTTCTCCTGCCTTTTGTACCGGGGGCCATTGTAGCACGGCCGACCGGTGCGGTCAATCCTTTACAATCCCCCCGATTTGCGGTAGAATGCTCCCAGACAGGTTGTCCGATGGAGGCGTCTATGAACAAGGCGGTTTCTGGGGTACTGCCCCTTCTCCTGTGCGCTCTCCTCCTACCGGCAGCCCCGGCCATGGCCCGGGAGGAGCCGATTCGCATCCTCTCGGAAGAGGTGGAGAACAACTTTCCGACGGAACTGTTCTTTCACATCGAAGCGGAGAGCCAGGCGGCCAAGATTACCCGCATCAAACTGGCCTACCGCTTTCGGGGTGCGTTCTCGCTGACCCGTAGCCCGCTCGAGTTCGAGCCGGCCCGGCGGGTGCAGGCCTCCTACCGCTGGTACACCGGCTCCTCGCTGGTTCCACCGGGGGCGCCGCTGCTGTACTATTGGGAGATTACCGATGGGGCCGGCAATACCCTGACGACCGAGGAGCGGGTCTATTACTATGACGACATCCGCTTTGACTGGCAGACGCTCGCCGACGAGGAGGTGGCCGTCTTTTGGTACGAGGGGGGCAAGGAGTTTGGGCAGCGGCTGTACCAGGTCGCCAGCACCTCGCTGCACAATCTCCAGGACGCGATGGGGGTCGAACTGGACTTTCCCGTCCACGTGATCGTCTATGCCAACGACGAGGACTTTGCCTCGGCCTACGTCTATGTGCACGACTGGGTGGGCGGGCAATCGTTCCCCTCGATGGGGCTGACGGTGCAGGTTATTGCCCCGTGGGACGACACCTACATGGTGGACGTCCTGCCCCACGAGATTTCGCACCTGCTCTTTTTCCAGTTGACCGACAACCCCTACGTGGTCCCGCCGGCCTGGCTGAACGAGGGGCTGGCGCAGTACAATGAATGGGGGGGGCAGGAGGTGCTGGACGAACTGGTCGCCGAGGCCGCGGCCGAGGGCCGGCTCCTGCCGATGGCCTATATCGTGGGCGGCTTTCCCCCGGACGAGCGGGTCTATCTGGCCTACGCCCAGAGTTACAGCCTGGTCAAGACACTGGTCGAGGAGTATGGCTGGGAGGCGATGGCCCGCTACCTCAACGCCTTCAAGACGGCCTCGTTGAAGTTTGATGAGGAGGCGGCCTTTGAGGCGGCCTTTGGCCTCTCCTTCAACGACTTTCTCGACCTGTGGCTGGAGCGGGTGGGGGCGGTGGGGCATCCGGTACTGAACCCGAGCCCGACACCGACCCTGCCGCCGGGTGTGCCCACCCCGACGCTGCTTCAACCGACCCCCACGTTGCCCCCGCCGCCCGATGACCTGCAGGGCGGCCCTTGTCCGGGGGTGGGGCTGCTTCTGCTCCTGCCCTTCCTGTCCTGGTGGTTGCGGCGGGGAGGAGGGAGCCGTGTCGTTTGATTTTGCCGCCTGGCGCGAGGCGGTGCATGAGGAGGTCGAGCGGGCCGGCCGGGAGGGACTGGAGGAGGTCGTTGCCCGGACGGCGGCCCGTTTCCGGGCGGGGCTCAATGCGGAGGAGGTGGCCCGCCTGGCCGATGAACTCAAACGTCGCCACCGCATCGCCGGCCGGGATGCGCGGGCGGCCTTTCGGGTGCTGGAGGCCTATTACTGGGACGGGGCGATTCGCCGGCAGCCCTTCCGGGGGCGGTTCAAACGCTACCTGGCGGCCCTACTGGGGTACCGCTACCCCGACCCGGTGGTGGAGGAGTCCGACCGGGTGGTCTTTGCCTCGCCCTGGGGGCAGGACTGCCCCCTGCTGGCGGCCTGGGGGCAGGATGTGGAACGTTGCCGGCCCTTTTGCCAGGCCCATCTGCGGGCGGGTATCCTCTTCAGCCCGCTGGAGATGATGCTGGTGGAGGCGGTCGGCCCTGAGGTGCGCTGGGAGATTGACGAGGTTCGCAGCACCCCTGAGGGTCGCTGCTACTATGCCATTTCTTCGGAAAAGGCTGAGGAGAACGGTGGTGCCTGAAGGTTCGGCGCAGCAGCCCGATCGCTCCGAGGCGGCTCCGGCGGCCGGCCTGTGGCAACGACTGGACCTGCGCCTGCTTTCGGAGGGGGAAGCCGGCGGACTGTGGAGCCGCCTCCAGGAGCGTCTGGAGCAGGCCCCGCCGGCCCGGCCCTGCCTGCGGCAGGACCTGGTGCTGCGCCCGCCGCAGGGGGAGGCCGGCCCTTTTCTCCTCGACGACCTCCGCGAGGGGCGGCACTTTTGCCTGGGGAAGCGGGAGGCGGCCATCCTGGGTCTGCTCGATGGCCGGCGGACGGTGGACCAGATCGTTTCGGAATACAGTGCCCGTGTTGCGCCGATCTCGGAGCAGGTGGTGCAGGTCTTTGTGCGGGACCTGCAACTGGCCGGCCTGCTGGAGATGGGGGAGCATCTCTGGGGTTCGCTGGCGCGGGTGCGACGGGAGCCGGTGCTCTGGATGTGGACCTGGCCTGGAGCGGAGGAGGCGTTGCCGGCCCTGTACCGCCGGCTGCGCTGGCTCTTTACCCCGCCGGCCGGGGCCGGGACAGTCCTGCTCTTTCTGGGAGTGCTGGTGTTGCTGGTGCGTTCCGGCCACCTTTTCCGGGAGGACCTGGCCTACCTCTCGCAGGTAAGGCGGCTGGTCCCCTTTTTGCTGCTGGCCTTTTACCCGGTGATGCTGCTGGTTGCGCTGACCCATGAGGTGGCCCACGCGCTGGCCTGTATCCACTTTGGCGGGCAGGTGGGGCGGGTGGGGCTGATGGTGCGGCGATTTTTGCCGGCCGCCTTTGCCGACGTTTCGGCGGTCGGTTTCTTTCCGGCGAGGGCGCGACGGGCCGTCTTTGTGGCCGGCCCGGCCTCGACGGCCCTGTGGGCGGCTCTGGCTACGGCCCTGTGGGCCTGGACGCGGCCGGCCTCCTTTCCCCACCTCCTCGGCGCGGCGGTGATGCTGGCCTCCTTCCTGAGCGTCTGGGTCAACCTGAACCCGGTAGGGGGCTACGATGGCAGCGAACTGCTGGCCGACCTGCTGGGGATTCCCGACCTGCACCGCCGGGCGTTGGGGTATCTCTGGGGGCGGCTGCGAGGCCGGCCGGTGAGCGTCCCTCCACGGGAAAGGCGGCTCTTGGGGCTGTACAGCGGCACCTTTTTGTGGTATCATGGGGTTGTCGTGGCGTTGATCGGGACGTTGCTCTGGCATCTCTTCCAGGGGTGAATATGTCGGCCGAAGAACGGGCCCAGGAGGAACAGGAGGCCATCCGGCGGGTGCTGGATGGGGAAAGGGACGCCTACGCCTTCCTGGTGGAGCGGTACAGCGGCCCGCTGTACCGCTACCTTGTGCGCATGGTGGACCGCCCCGACGATGCCGAGGACCTGCTCCAGGAGGCCTTTTTGCGGGCCTATCTGGCGCTGGCCTCCTACGACCCCGCCTACCGCTTTTCCACCTGGCTCTTTCGCATCGCCACGAACCTGGCCCTGAACCGCATCCGGGCCGCCGGCCGGGTGGTCAGTCTGGAGGCGTTGCGGGAGGACCCGGATGCCCCGCCGGTCGTCCTGGCCGACCATCGGGAGGAAGGCCGGCCGGAGGCGCGGGTGGAGCGGTCGGAACTGGCCGAGGTCATTCGGGAGTGCCTGAACCTGCTGCCCCCGGCCTACCGCCTGGTGGTGACCCTGCGGCACGTGGCCGAACTCTCCTACACCGAGATTGCCGACTGTGCCAACCTGCCGGTCAACACGGTGCGCAGTCGCCTGCACCGGGGGCGGGAGCGGCTCGGTGAGTGCCTACGCGAGCATCTGCCGGAGGAAGACCTGCCGTGATCGTTCTGGCCTATCTGCTGGCTATCCTGCTACCGCTCCTTTTCCTCTACATCATCTATGCTCAGGACCTCTACGGGCAAGGTCGCTTTGGCTATATCCTGCTGGCTTTTGGCTGGGGCCTGGCCGCCTTTGGCGCAAGTTACGGGCTGAACCTGCTGATCGGCGATGCGCTCTTTCCGTTGCTGGGGTTGCCCAGCCCCCGGAGCCGCTGGTCGGGTGGGCAGAGCCTTGTCTGGATGGTCGTCCTGGTGGCGCCGGTCGTGGAGGAGGTGCTCAAGTCGCTGGTCCTGCTCCTGCTCTCCCGGCGGATGACCTATTTTGTGGATGGTGCGCTCTATGGCTTTGCCGCCGGGATTGCCTTTTCGATCCTGGAGAATGTGCTCATCTACCTGCCCCATGCCCGGGGGGAAGGGGCCGGCTGGTTGGCCTTGATGCGGGCCTTTTCCACCTGTCTGATGCACGGCTCCGCCTCCGCGCTGGTGGGAACGGCGATCGGGCGGTTTCGCTACGGCCACGGCGGGCGGCGGGCCCTTTCGCTGGTGCTGGGGTGGGGGGCGGCGATCCTCCTGCATATGGGCTTTAACCGCCTCTCCTACACGGCTGTGCCGGGGCTGGGCATCCTCCTGGGGGCGTTGGGCATTGGCATCGGTGGGGGGGTGCTGATCATCTTTTTCATCCGCTGGGGGCTGGCCGAGGAGAAGCGCTGGCTGGGCGAGACGTTGGGGCTGGGGGTAGGGGTGACGCAGAAAGAGGTCTCGCTGGTGCAGCGGTATGAGCAGATTGACGGCCTGCTGGAGCCGGTCTGGGAGCGGTTCGGGTTTGAGGAGGAAAAGTTGGAGCAGGTGGCGGCCTTTTTGCTCAAGCAGGGGCAGTTGGGCATCAAGCGCAAGGCGCGGAGCATGACCACAGACCTGGCGGAGCAGGGACGGCTGGATGAGGAGATAAGCGGGCTGCAGGAGGAGATGGAGCGGATTCGCCGGCAGGTGGGCACCTACATTATGATGTGCGTCCGCTCCATCCTGCCGCCGGAGGTGGTGCTCGACTTTGCGGCCCTGGCGGAGCGGCTGGTGGACCGGGAGGCGTTTCGGGAGGGCGGGGGCGAGGCCCTAGACGACCGTCTGCGGTCCCGCATTGCCGAGCGGGAGGGACAGGAGCGGCCGGCCGGGGGCACCCTTTCGTTGTGGAACCGGCTGGGGCAGGAACAGTCATCCGAGGAGGAATGAGGGCCGGCGCAGGAACTTTTTACGACCGGCCGTGGTATGAAGGATAAAGGCCGATTACCGGGGATCGTCTGATTGAGACGGTCGCCATAGCGGCGGATGGTGAAGAGGAAAAGACGATGGCCCTTTCGTGTCGCCAGGTGCAGGAATGGATCGAGCAGGCATTGGATGGAACGCTCGACCTCCGGCATGAGCGCCCGTTCCGTCGCCATCTGCAGAGGTGCGTCCATTGCGAGCGGCAGTATCGGCTGGAGCGGCTGGCGGTGGAGGGGTTGCGCTCGCTCCCGGAGGTGGACCTGCCGGCCGGCCTGACGCAGCGGGTCATGGCCGCCCTGCCGGACTTTGCGCCGCAGTTGCTGGGCCGGCTGGCCGAGGTGTTGCAGCAGGCCATGCTGGACGACGACCTGCGGCGGCGTCTGCGGGAGGACCCGCAGGGGACGCTCTTTTCGCTGCGGGTGGCCCTGCCGCCGGGCGTGCGGGTGGAGGTGATCACGGAGCAACCGGCTCCCCTGCCGACCGCCGGGGTGCTCTATTTGCCGTTGCCGGAAAAGCCGCTGCGCCTGGAGGAGATGGAGCAGCGGCTGGCGGCGATGGGGCTGGGGCCGCTCTTTGGCTTTTGGGGGTAAGGTTCGCAGGGAAAAGGTTGGCCCGCTCCCTCTGGGGGAGCGGGCCTTCTTTGGTGGAGATGAGGGGAATCGAACCCCTGTCCAGAGAGTTCACTAGCGGGCTTCTACGAGCCTAGTCGGCATTTTGCTTCTGCGCCCGGCGGTCCCCTGCCGACGGGGTCTCGCCAGGCCGGCCGACATGGTCTTTTCCCGACCTTAGCCGGCGTTCGGGTCGAGAGCACCCTGGCTTTGCGACGTCCTTACCAGACCCGCCAGGGAGGGGTCCGGCAGGACGCGCCGCTCGATTAGGCGGCGAGCGCCACAGGGGCGCGAGAGAAAGTGTTGCCAGTTATTTTGGCGTGCCCGTTTTTACGAGGTCAGGCGCCTCGGCTCGCAACCCGTTCGATCCCTCCCTGTCGAACCCATTGCATCCCCACTGCACCTATATTGTACCATCAGGGGGGCGGGTTGTCAAGTGGGGCGCGCCTGGCCCCGGTAGGAGACCGGCACTTGTCTGCGGACGCCCCCGCGTGCCACCCGGCCTGGCAGCAGGGGCCACACGCTGTGCAGCACCTGGCCTATCGTGGCGTAGGATAAACCCTGCGCCACGGGTGGTGGGCCGGCCGCTTGACCTGCGGCCCCAAAGCCGCTATCATAGGGTTGGTGAACCGGACCAAGGAGATGAGCGAATGCAACTGATGCTCCCGGCCAACTATGACCCGGCCATCCTGCCGGCCCTGGCCCAGTACAACGGCTCCGAGGTCTATGGCAAACTGCCCTACGACGTCGTCGGCGGGGGCCGGCCCAGTTATATGAGCACGCCCCTCAGCCGCCGTGCCCTGGCCGAGTATGTGGACGCCGTCCACGCCAGCAGGATGGAGTTCAACTACCTGCTCAACGCCGCCTGCCTGGGCAACCGCGAGTGGAGCCGTTCCTTCCAGAGACGCCTCCACCGCCTGCTCGACTGGCTGACCGAGATTGGAGTGGACACCGTCACCGTGACCGTCCCCTACCTTCTCCAGGTAATCAAGCGGCGCTACCCCCACTTCAAGGTCAAGGTGAGCATCTATGCCCAGGTGGACACGGTCAGGCGGGCGCAGTACTGGGAGTCGTTGGGGGCGGACGCGATCAACCTGGAGTCGTTCTCGATCAACCGGGACCTGGAGCGGCTGGCCCGCATCCGGGAGGCGGTGCGCTGTGACCTGGTGCTGATCGCCAACCATTTCTGCCAGCCCAACTGTCCCTACCAGATTCAGCACCAGAACGCCCATGCCCATGCTTCCAACACCGAGCGACGCTTCCTGATTGACTACCCGCTGGTACAGTGCAACTATCGCCGGCTCCGCGACCCCAGCCTCTTTATCGCCGCCGGCTGGATTCGCCCCGAGGACCTGCACCACTATGAGTCGCTGGGCTACCACACCTTCAAACTGATCGAGCGGAATATCCCCTCGGAGGTGCTGCTGATGCGGGCGCGGGCCTATGCCGAGCGGCGGTTCCGAGGCAATATGGCCGAACTGCTCCTTTCGTGGGGCTTTCGGGAGCATCCGCCCCGCTTCAGTTGGGTCCACTTTTTGCGTACCTTTGGCCCCTGGAAGATCGACCCCACCCGCTACCGGCTGGTACAGCGGTGGCTGCAACTGCAGGGGATTTTCTACACCCGTAAGGGGGACTGGCCGGTCTATATAGACGCTCAGGCCATCCCGGACGATTTTCTCGAGTTCTTTCGCCGGGGCGGTTGCGGCGACCAGGAGTGCGCCCGCTGCGGTTACTGTGCGGCGATTGCGGAAAGGGCGGTGCGCATAGGCCCGGCTTTTTTGGAGGAGGTGCTGCCGCTCTACGAGGAGATCGAGTCGCTGGTCGTGGAGGGCCGGCTGTGGCGCATTCGGAGGTCGGGGCAGGAGGTGTGGAGGTGAGGGTGGGGTCAGGGTTGGGTGCGCGTCCTCAGGAAGAGGAATGGATGGACCGGGCCGAGTTTGGGCCGGCCGGAGTGGCGGCGACCTTTCGCTACCTGGTGCCGACGAACCGGCTCTTTGGAGGGGTGCGGCCGCTGCTGGGCTTTTTGGAAAAGGAAAGGCGTGGTTGGGAGGCCGGCCGGCTCTACCGCCTGCTCGACGTCGGTTGTGGGGCCGGCGACGTGGCCGTGGCCCTGATCCGCTGGGCCCGGCGGCGCGGGCTACGCCTGCAGGTCGAGGCGCTGGACAGGAACCCGGCGACGGTGGCCTATGCCCGGCCCCGCTGCCGGCCCTACCCCGAAATCCTCCTCCGCTGCGGCGACGTCTTGGACATAGAGGGGCCGGCCTGCGATTACCTCCACGCCTCCCAGTTCCTGCACCATTTCCCCGATCAAGCGGTCCCCCGCCTCCTCCAGCACCTGCTGGGGCTGTGTCGGGAAAAGGTCGTCATCAACGACCTGCGCCGCGCCCGGCCGGCCTATGCCGCTACCTGGCTCTACACCCTCTTTACCTCGCCTGTCTTTCGCCACGACGCCCGCCTCTCGGTGCGCAAGGGGTTCGACCTGATGGAACTGGCGCGCCTTTTGCGCGAGGGCGGGTTTCGCTTTCGCCTGGAGCGGCACTTTTTCTACCGCTTTCTGCTGATTGTGGAGCACCCATGCACGTCCGCATTACCGGCCTGAGCACGGCCAACCCACCCCTCCGCCTTTCCCAGGAGGAGGTCTACTGGGCCTACCTGGAGCACCTGTCCCTTTCGGAAAAGGCTCGCGCCCTGCTGTACCGCTTTCTCATCGAGAACCGCTCCATCGGGCAGCGCTACTTTGCGATGGAGCGGATCACCGACGCCCTGGACAACGACCCGGAGGTGTTGATCGCCCGCTACCGGCGGTTCGGCGTGCCGATGGCGGTGCAGGCGGCGCGGGGTGCGCTGGCGGAGGCCGGCCTGGTCCCGGAGGAGGTGGACGCCCTGGTGGTCAACACCTGCACCGGCTACCTCTGCCCCGGCTTGACCAGTTACGTGGCCGAGGAGTTGGGCCTGCGGCCGGACCTGCGCCCCTTTGACCTGATGGGGATGGGTTGCGGCGGAGCGATCCCCAACCTGGAGACGGCCTACAACCACCTCCAGGTCCACCCCGGCCACACCGTTCTCTCGATTGCCGTGGAGGTGTGCACGGCGACGATCTATTTTTCGGAGGACCCGGACATTCTCCTCTCCAACTCGCTCTTTGGCGATGGGGCGGCGGCGGTGGTGCTGACGAACCGAGAGGAGGGGGCCGGCCTGCTCCGCCTGCGCTCTTTTGCCTCCGGCCTCTTTCCCGAGCACCGTCGTTACCTCCGCTATATCACCCAGGATGCCCGGTTGCGCAACGTGCTCAGCCCACGGGTGCCGGTGCTGGGGGCGCGGCACGCCAGGGAGGTCATCGGGCGGTTGTTGGGACAGGCCGGCCTTTCCCCGGCGGAGGTCGCCCACTGGATCGTCCACCCCGGTGGGGCCAGCGTAATTGACGCCCTGCAAGAGGCCCTCGACCTGCCCGACGGAGCCGTGGAGCCGGCCCGGCGGGTGCTGCACCAGTATGGCAACATGTCCTCCGCCTCGGTGCTTTTCGTGCTGGAGGAGGTGCGAAGGCGACATGCCCCTCAGGCCGGGGACCTGGGGGTGCTCAGCAGTTTCGGGGCAGGGTTCTCGGCCTTTGCCGCGTTGGTGGAGTTTGATCCTCCCGCAGGTTGATCCCGTAGCGGAATCCCGCCGCGAACGCCTTCTGGTTCAACTCTTCTGTGCCGGCCGGGATGGAGGAGAGGATGGCCTGCCGCATGGCTTCTTCCGAGATGGCCTCCGAGACGGCGACGAAAAAGCCCAGCATGACGATATTGGCCACGATGCGCCGGCCCAACTCGTCGGCGATGCGCGTCGCCGGGAGGCCCAGCATGCGCACGTCCGCCCGCGGTTCGCCGGGATCCACCAACTCTTCGTCAATGAGGAGCAGGCCGCCGGGCAGCAACTCGTCGCGGTATTTGAGGTAGGCCTGCTGCGACATTGCCACCAGAATGTCCGGCCGGGTCAGGTGGGGATAGGTAACCGGCTCGTCCGAGATAATCAGTTGGGCGCTGCAGGCCCCGCCGCGCGATTCGGGCCCGTAACTCTGGGTCAGGGTGGCGTGGCGGCCGTCATAGAGGGCGGCGGCCTTGCCGCTGATATAGCCGGCCAGGATAATCCCCTGCCCGCCAAAGCCGCTGAAGCGAATCTCGGTCTTGGCCATCGGCTACTCCTTCTCTTGCTTTGCCGACTCCTGGTGCAGTTTGCGGATCACCTCCTCCCTCCGGCGGCCGTAGTTGCTCTCCTGCCAGAGCCAGTCGCGGAACTCCAGGTAACTGGGCTTGTCCAGGTCCACAAACTTGCCCACCACAATCTCCCCGCCAAAGTGAATCTCCACGTCGCGGGGGTCGGCCCCGTGGCGGATGACGCTCTTTTCGCGGTAGTAGCGCAGCATGTCCAACCCTGTCCCCAGGCGGTTCATCCGCCCGTAGAGGGTGGGGCAGGGGCTGATCACCTCGACGAAACTAAAGCCGCGCTTGTTCAACGCCTCTATGATGGCCCGCTCCAGGCGGCGGGCGTGGAGCACCGTCCAGCGCGCCACATAGACGGCCCCACTGGCTGCGGCCAGATAGGGCAGGTTGAAGGGCGGGTCATAGTTGCCGTAGGGAGAGGTGGAGGTGCGCGAGATGATGGGGGTAGTTGGGCCGACCTGCCCTCCGGTCATGCCATAGTTGAGGTTGTTTACGCAGATGACGGTGATGTCCAGGTTGCGCCGGGCGGCGTGGATAAAGTGGTTCCCGCCGATGGCAATGAGGTCGCCGTCCCCGGAAAAGACGACTACCTTCAGTTCGGGGTTGGCCAGTTTGAGGCCGGTGGCAAAGGGGATGGCCCGGCCGTGGGTGGTGTGGAACGAGTCCAGTCGGACATAGCCGGCCGCGCGACCGGAACAGCCAATGCCCGAGACGACGGTCACCTTGTCCAGGTCCAAGTCGGTCTGGAGGAGTGCGCTGAGGAAGCAGGTCAGGGCCGTGCCCAGGCCGCACCCTGAGCACCAGATATGGGGGATGCGGTCCTCGCGCAGGAGCACGTCGAAGGGGTGTCGCTCGCCCCGTTCGATCTCGCGGGTGGCCTCCTCCGGGGCGACCCACTGACTGACCTCATTCAGCAGGCGTTGCTCGATACGGTCCCAACGGTCCATTTCACCTCCTGTTCCCGTTAAACGGTGAACGTTCAACGGACTCGGCCCCCTGGCGGATGGCGGCCAGGATTTCCTCCGGCTCGTGGATTTCGCCGCCCAGGTGGGGGACCAGGATGGTGCGGGCCTGGCCGGCGGCGCAGCGTTCCACCTCCAGGGCGATCTGGCCGGCGTTGATCTCGGGCACGACCACGGCCCTGACGTGGCCGGCCAGTTCGCGGATGCGTTTCTCGGGAAAGGGCCACACCGTAATCAGTTTGAGCCAGCCGACCTTGAGCCCCTCCCGGCGGGCCAGTTCAACCGGCAGCAGCGAGACGCGGGCCGAGATGCCGTAAGAGACGACGACCACCTCGGCATCCTCGGTGCCGTCCTCCTCCAGGAGGATGATGTCGTCCACGTTGCAGCGGATTTTGTCAATCAACCGCCGGACGTACTTTTGCTGGGCGGAGGCGGTCGTCATCGGGTAGCCGCGTTCGTCGTGGGTCAGGCCGGTGACGTGAAAGCGGTAGCCCTCGCCGGCGACGGCCATCGGCGGGACCAGATCCTCGTCCCAGTCGTAGGGGCGGTACTGCTCCGGCGGCACCTGGGGCTTGCGGCGGGAGACCAGGCGTGGGGCAATCTCTTCCGGGGGAGGGATGACCACCCGTTCGGTCATGTGTCCCACCGACTCGTCGGTCATCATCAGGACCGGCGTGCGGTACTTTTCGGAGAGGTTGAAGGCGGTGATGGTCAGGTCAAAGATCTCCTGGGGGGAGGAGGGGGCGAGGGCGATAATCTCGTAAGGGCCGTGGCTGCCCCAGCGGGCCTGCATCATATCGCCCTGGCCGGTGAGGGTAGGCAGGCCGGTGGAGGGGCCGCCGCGCTGCACATTGACCACGACGCAGGGGGTTTCCAGCATCACACCCAGGCCCAGGTTTTCCATTATCAGGGAAAAGCCCGGGCCGGAGGTGGCGGTCATAGCCTTGACGCCGGCCCAGGAGGCCCCCAGGATGGCGTTCATGGAGGCCAGTTCGTCCTCCATTTGGACAAAGACGCCGCCCACGCGGGGGAGGCGTTCGGCCATCCGTTCGGCGATCTCGGTGGCCGGGGTGATGGGGTAGCCGGCAAAGAAGCGGCAACCGGCGGTGATGGCTCCTTCGGCGCAGGCCACATCGCCGCTCATAAAGAACTCGCCGACCAGGACGTCATTGTCCGGCATGGTCACCTCCTATGACCACAGGGGCCATCCCACGGGTCAGGCCCGTTCAATCCTCGATTGTGGCCGGCATCTCGCCATCGCGCAGCACATAGATGGCAAACTCGGGACAGAGCACCTCACAGAGGCTGCAGCGGACGCAGCGGACCGCCTGAACCACCTCCGGCGGAAAGTAGCCTTTGCTGTTGTGCCGGTTGGAGGTGCGGAGCACCTCGCGGGGGCAGAACTCGACGCAGAAACCGCAGCCCTTGCATCGCTCGGTGATGATATGGACAACGCCGTGCTCGATCAGCACCTGCCCCTCATCCAGAGGGCGACGCCAGAGGCGCATCGTTACCTCCCCAGCCGTTCGGCGACCAGGTCGGCCACCTGGGCGGGATACTCGGCGACGGCCACACCGACGGCCTGGAGGGCGGCGATCTTGTCGGCGGCGGTGCCGGTGCCACCCTGGATGATGGCGCCGGCGTGGCCCATGCGCTTGCCCGGTGGAGCGGTGCGGCCGGCGATATAGGCGACGACCGGCTTGGTCACGTGCTCCTGGATATAGCGGGCGGCGCGCTCTTCATCGGTGCCGCCGATCTCGCCGATCAGGACGATGGCCTCGGTCTCGGGGTCGGCCTGGAAGAGTTCCAGGGCGTCTATAAAGGTGGTGCCGATGATCGGGTCGCCGCCGATTCCCAGGACGGTGGACTGGCCCAGGCCGGCCTTGGTCAGGGCGTCCACGGCCTCGTAGGTAAGGGTGCCGCTGCGGGAGACGACGCCGACGGGGCCGGGGGTGTGGATATGGCCGGGCATAATGCCGACCTTGGCCTTGCCCGGCGAGATGACGCCGGGGCAGTTTGGCCCGATCAGGCGGGCCCTTTTGGCCTGGACGTAGGCGACGACCCGCACCATGTCGAGGGCGGGGATATTCTCGGTAATGCAGACGATCAACTCGATGCCCCCGTCCACCGCCTCGTAGACGGCGTCGGGGGCAAAGCGGGCTGGCACGTAGACGATGGAGGTGTTGGCTCCGGTGGCGGCCACCGCCTGGGCGACGGTGTCAAAGACGGGCACGCCGGCCACCTCCTGGCCGCCCTTTCCGGGGGTCACCCCGGCCACGACCCTGGTGCCGTACTCGATCATCTGCCGGGTGTGGAACTCGCCCTCGCGGCCGGTGATGCCCTGCACCAGAAGGCGCGTCTGTTCGTCAACCAGAATGCTCAATGCAGGCCTCCTCTCAGTCCTGTCCCTTGCTTGCGGCGACCACCATCTGGGCTGCCTCGGCCATCGTTTCGGCGGTCAGCATCTCGGCCTGGGCCAGGATGGCCCGGCCGGCCTGCTGATTTGTCCCCACCAGGCGGACGACCAGGGGGGCCTCGGTGGGGACCTCCTCCAGGGCGGTCAGGATGCCCCGGGCCACCTCATCGCAGCGGGTGATGCCGCCAAAGATATTCAAAAGCACCGCCTTGACCTTGGGATCGGAGAGGATGATGCGCAGGGCGGCGGCCACGCGGTCGGCGCGGGCGCCGCCGCCGATGTCCAGAAAGTTGGCCGGCTCGCCGCCGTAGAGTTTGATCGTGTCCATAGTGGCCATAGCCAGGCCGGCCCCGTTGACCATGCAGCCGATCTCTCCGTCCAGGCGGATGTAACTGATGCCGTAGGTGCGGGCCTCCACCTCGGCCGGCGACTCGGCCTCGGGGTCGCGCAACGTCTCCCATTCGGGGTGGCGGGGCAGTGCGCTGTCATCGAGGAGGATCTTGGAGTCGAGGGCGCGCCAGGTTCCCTCCGTGGTCAGCACCAGCGGGTTGATCTCGGCCAGGGAGGCGTCGCTTTCGACAAAGGTGCGGTAGAGGGCGGTGGCGATGGGGACAAAGCCGCGCACCTGGTTGCCGTCGAGCCCCATAGCAAAGCCGAGTTGCCGGGCCTGGTAATCGAGCAGGCCCAGGGAGGGGTCCACTGTGGTTTTGATGATGGCCTCGGGTTTTTGGCGGGCGACCTCCTCGATCTCGACGCCGCCTTCTGCGCTGGCCATCAGCACGACCCGCCGCGCGGCCCGGTCGAGGACGGCCCCCAGGTAGAACTCCTGGGCGATCTCGACCGCTGCGGCGACGAGCACCTTGCGCACGGGGAGGCCCTTGATCTGCAGCTTGAGGATTTGGGCGGCCACGGCTTCGGTCTCGGCCGGCGTGTGGGCCAGTTTGATCCCGCCGGCCTTGCCCCGGCCGCCGACGTGCACCTGGGCCTTGACGACGACGGCCCGCCCCAGCCGTTCGGCGATGGTGCGGGCCTCCTGGGGTGTGCCGGCGACCTCCCCTGCGGCTACCGGCAGGCCGTAGCGGGCCATGATCTCGCGGGCCTGGTATTCGTGAATCTTCATCGTGCCCCCCTGTGGAGTTTCAATCGGGCTATGCCCGGGCCGTTCGGGCTGCCCTATTGTACAGCAGGGCACAAAGGTTGTCAAACAACGGTTGGAGCGGGGTATGGCATACCGTGCCCCAACGGTATCCCTTATTCGGTGTTGAGGAGCGGTGGGTAGTAGGTTCCCAGAAGCGTCCCCTCGACCAGGATGGTGACCGAGTCGACCCCCTGGGGGCTGTCGGGGGTGAGGCCGGCCATGGCCAGGGCCAGGGCGTTGGTGGCCCTTTGCCGGTCGTTCACGGAGTAAAAGGCGGCGTTGAAATCCACGACGATGGTACTGCCGTCGCGGTAGATATTGAGAATCTGGAGGTCTGCCGGTAGGACGGAGATGGCGAGGCCGGCATAGGCCGGCCCGGGCCCCGCGATCATCTCCTCGATCGTGGTGCGGGCCGTGGCCAGGGTGGTGGGGACGCGCCGCACCAGGGGGAAGAGGTACTGCCCGTCGGGCGTGGCAAAGTAGAGGGCCAGGGCGACCGACTCTTCCGGCGGGAGGTTGTCAGGGTTGTCGAAATTGACGTAGCGTGGGCGGGCGATCGGGCCGGTGTCGCCGCTGCCGGGCAGGCCGACCGGCGTTCCGTTGACCAGAAACTGCACCTGGCTGATGTTGCTGAACTCGGTCAGGGCCAGGACGACGGCGATCATCTCTTCCTGCCCTGCGCCCAGTTCCTCAAAGGAGTGGTCGAAATCCACATAGAGGGTGCTGCCCTCCACCCAGACGTCGTTCAGGCCCATCCCGGCCGGGATGGAGCGCAGGAGGGAGCCGCGGGGGCCGGCGATCATCTCCTGGATTGCCGTCCGGGCCACGGCCTGGCTGTAGGGGACCTGCCGGTTTACGGGGACGTTGTAGGCCTTGTTTGGTCCCAGGAAGTAGAGGGTGGACCACATCGTGCCGGGCGGCGAGGTTGGTTCGACCACCTTGGTGGGAGCGGGGGTTGGTGGGATTGGTGTGTCCGTGGGAGGGATGGGG
>FWWM01001448.1_pt1 | contig 71221 bp, 57 predicted proteins | sample 2228351 | NCBI WGS metagenome assembly FWWM01 (sample SAMEA103939774, study PRJEB20133) | metagenome | reverse complement strand
TTAGACAAAGTCATCAAAACCGCTATATATGGTGGTTGCAGTATCAAACTTACCGCCATATATAGGGGTAAAACGCGTTTTGTCTAAACTCGAGTTCTACGATCTACGGTCCATCGTCCACGGTCTATGGTCCACGGTCCATTACCCTTCCACCACCTCCCCCTCCACCGTTTCCACTGCGGCGGAGAAGGTCAGACGTGTCCTGAACCGTTTTTTTTTACAAACAAACTCCCATGTCTTTCAGCGCCTGTTCCGCTTCTTGTCGTACCTGTTCCTGCTCATCCTTCAGCGCCTGCTTGAGCGCAGGGATAGCCTCCTTTGCTCGCAAACGTCTCAGCGATTCAGCAGCTCTTTTACGCACAATCCATTCCTGGTCTGTGAGCGCCTGTATCAGGTCGGGAATGGCTTCCGTTGCTTCCAAATCCGCCAGCGCTTCGGCGGCTAACCAGCGATTTTCCCACGATTCGTCCTGGAGCATTTGACGCAGGTCAGGGATGGCTTCTGGAAAGTTTCCTAGTGCGTGTAAAGCCGCCACTCGCACTTCATCATCCTCTACTTCACAACGTAGGGAAGCAATCAGGTCAGGAATGGCTTCTACGAACCGCAGGTTTCCCAACGAATGTGCTAACGATTCTCGCACATAATACGCATCATCCACACGACATTCTCGAAACATTTGCAAAAGGGCGGGCGCAGCCTCTATTGCGCCCATCTCGCCCAGCGCCATTGCCGCCGCATCGCGGATGCGCCAATCGGCATCCTGAAGCGCCTGAATTAAATCGGGGACAACTTCTTTCCCCATCTTGCTGAGCGCGTTGATTGCCTTCCATTGACGGTCTTGCGTTTTCTCATTCCTGATGCGTTCAAGCACATCGGACAGAGATAATTTTTCCCAATCGTCCTCCGAATCGTCGCCCCCCAGGGACATGAGCAGGTCAAAAAACTGGATATCTGTTTTTTTCTCGCCGTTTTGAGCGTTATCCTGTTCCATACGTCACCTCAACCATCAATATCTTTTGAGGACTGGCGACTGGCTCAGCTGTTCGCAAAATGAGGTTTAACTTCTTACGCTCAGTTGTCATGATTATACCAATTGTTGACGCTTATAAAACACAACAAAAGGATTGTGGCGCAAGTCTTCAGATTTGCGCTGCGGCTTTCACCGCGTCGCCTTCCCTAAACGCGCTCGCCAGAATCTTGAGCGCCAGGGGGTCTTTTGTGGGCAGCCCGTCCACGAACCCTTCGCTTCGCTCAGGGCAGGTTTGGGGGAACGAATGAACAAATATCAGCGGCGGGCATTCGTTGATGGTCGTCTCGTTTGTGTCATTCAATTTGTTATGCTGTATAATACAATCATGAGCATTCGCCAGGACACGCAAAACTGGATTGCGCTGGCGGAGTACGACCTGGAGACGGCGCGTCACATGCTGGCCACAGGGCGGTACCTGTATGTGGTTTTCCTGTGCCATTTGTCTTTGGAGAAAATGCTCAAGGCACATGTTACTGAGGTCACGCAGTCCGTCCCCGTCAAAACCCATGACTTGATTTATCTGGTGAAGAAGTGCGGGCTGGAACTGCCGCAAGCCTATCTCGATTTCGTGGGCAAAATCAATACAGCCAGCATCCCCACCCGCTACCCCGAAGATTTGCAGCGCGTGTTGAAGGATTATCCCGAAGCAGTAGCGCAGGATTACCTGAGACAAACGGAAGAGATACTGCAATGGCTCAAGCAACACCCGAACTTAAACAAATAGTCCAGCGTTTCTGCGCCCAACTGGAGAAGATGGGGATTCGAGCGGAAAAGGTCATGCTGTATGGCTCCCAGGCGACAGGCAGGGCACAGGAAGGCAGCGACATTGACCTGATTGTGATTTCCCGCGATTGGGAAGGATACAGTCCGCGTGAGCGGTTGGAAATGCTCGGCGTGGCGGCGGCGCGTATTCTGGAATCTGTTCAGGCGCAGGGGTTCACGCCTGACGAAATCAGCAAAAACCAGCTTACCTCCTTCTGGGCGCATGCGCTCAAGGAGCAAGCCATCGCAATTTGAGGGGGCTTTTGCGGCTTTTTGGATGCGGGCGAGGGCGGGTTGGTAGGGGGTGGGCATGGTTCGATTTGCAATTTTCGATTTGCGAATGATGCGCGAAGCAGGCGAGGACGGATGGGGCGTGGAAGGAAATCCCGTCAACGAACCCTTCGCTCAGGGCAGGTTTTGGAGAACGAATGAACGAACGCAGTACCGCCAGGCTCTGCCTGGCATTGCCGACCACAGGGTAGGGTGCATTCGTTCATTCGTTTATGCCCATGCGTTGATGGGGCGTGAGGGACGAAAACAAACCGTCCCGAAGGCTTCACCCTTCGGGACGGCTCTGTCTCTACGGTCCATGGTCTATGGTCCACGGTCTATCGTCCGCGGTCTGTTACCCTTCCACCACCTCCCCCTCCACCGTTTCCACTGCGGCGGAGAAGGTCAGCCCAGACTCGCCGCGCTCGACGCGAATGGTATCGCCTTCCTTGAACTCGCCCGCCAGTATCTTGAGCGCCAGCGGGTCTTGCAGTTCGCGCTGGATGGCGCGTTTGAGCGGACGGGCGCCAAACTGCGGGTCGTAGCCGACCTCGGCGAGATATTCGCGGGCGGCTTCGCTCACTTCCAGCCGATAGCCCTTCTCTGCCAGCAGTTTGCTGACGCGGCGCAGTTGGATGTCCACGATGCCCGCCAGATGCTCTTTGCCGAGCGGGTGGAAGACCACAATCTCGTCAATGCGGTTCAGGAATTCCGGGCGGAAGTGGGCCTGCAGGACGTGAGTGATTGCCTCCCGGCTGACCTGCCGCTGAGTCTCCCAAAGCGTGTTGCCCAGGTTGGAGGTCATGATCACCAGCGTATTACGGAAGTCCACCGTGCGACCCTGACCATCGGTCAGGCGACCATCGTCCAGCAACTGCAAGAGGACGTTGAAGACTTCGGGGTGCGCCTTTTCGATTTCGTCGAACAGCACCACGCTGTACGGGCGGCGGCGGACGGCTTCAGTCAGTTGACCGCCTTCCTCATAGCCCACGTAGCCAGGCGGCGCGCCGATCAGACGACTGACGGTGTGTTTCTCCTGATATTCGCTCATGTCAATCCGCACCATGGCGCGTTCGTCATCGAACAGGAATTCCGCCAGGGCACGGGCCAGTTCGGTCTTGCCCACACCCGTCGGGCCGAGGAAGATGAACGAGCCGAGCGGGCGGTTCGGGTCCTGCAACCCGGCGCGGGCGCGGCGGACCGCATTCGATACGACACGCACCGCCTCTTCCTGGCCGACCACGCGCTGGTGGAGTCGTTCTTCCATGTGCAGGAGTTTCTGAGTTTCGCCTTCCAGGAGTTTGGCGACCGGGATTCCAGTCCATTTTGAGACGATGGCGGCGATTTCTTCGGCATCCACTTCCTCTTTGAGCAGCGCTCCATGCTGTTGCAGGGATTTCAGGCGGGCCTCAGCCTCGCGAATTTGCTGCTCCAGCAGGCGCATTTCACCATAGCGCAGGCGAGCGGCCTTCTCCAGGTCGGCAGCGCGTTCGGCGCGCTCCATTTCGATGCGAGTCTGCTCCAGTTTCTCTTTCAGGGCACGCAGGTCGCTGATGGCCTGTTTTTCCGCCTGCCAGCGGGCAGTCAGGGCACGGGATTTCTCGCGCAGTTCTGCCAGTTCGCTTTCCAGTTTCTCCAGACGCTCTTTCGACGCCCTGTCGCGCTCCTTCTTGAGCGCCTCGCGCTCGATTTCCAGTTGCATGATGGCCCGATCCACCTCATCCAGTTCCTGCGGTTTGGAGTCAATTTCGGTGCGCAGGCGGGCAGCGGCTTCGTCAATCAGGTCAATTGCTTTATCGGGCAGACGCCGGTCGGGGATGTAGCGATGGCTCAGGGTAGCCGCCGCGATCACCGCCGGGTCGGTGATGCGCACGCCGTGATGGACCTCGTAGCGTTCCTTCAGCCCACGCAGGATGGAGATAGTGTCCTCCACGCTGGGTTCACCCACATACACGGGCTGGAAGCGTCGCTCCAGGGCCGGGTCTTTCTCCACATATTTGCGATACTCGTCCAGAGTAGTGGCACCGATCATGTGTAACTCGCCGCGCGCCAGCATGGGCTTGAGCATGTTGCCGGCATCCATGGCGCCTTCGGCTTTGCCGGCCCCGACCACGGTGTGCATTTCATCCACGAACAGGATGATTTCGCCGGCGGATTCGGTGATCTCCTTGAGAACCGCCTTCAGGCGTTCCTCGAACTCGCCACGATACTTCGCTCCGGCCACCAGCGCGCCCATATCGAGCTGGACGATGCGCTTCTTCTTCAGACCCTCGGGGACGTCGCCGTTGACAATGCGCTGTGCCAGCCCCTCGACGATAGCGGTCTTTCCCACGCCCGGTTCGCCGATCAGGGCCGGGTTGTTCTTGGTGCGGCGGCTGAGAATCTGGATGACGCGGCGAATTTCCTCGTCCCGCCCGATCACCGGATCAAGTTTGCCCTTGCGCGCCAGGTCAGTCAGGTCGCGGCCGTATTTTTCCAGCGCCTGGTAGGTGGATTCGGGATCAGGTGAAGTGACGCGCTGCGAGCCGCGCACACTCTGCAGTGCCTTCAGGATGGCTTCTTTAGTCAGGCCGTAGGAGGCCAGGCGCTTGCCTTCGATAGAGTCGGTCAGGGCGAGCAGGATATGCTCGGTTGAGACGTAGTCATCCTGCATGCCTTTGGCATAGCGTTCGGCCGCGGTCAGCACGTCTACCGCTGCCTGGGAGAGGCCAACTTCCAGGGTTGCACCGTGAATTTGTGGCCGGCGGGCCAGTTCTTTTTCCAGTTCCTCGCGCAGGGCCAGGGTCGAACCGGCCACTTTGGTGACAATCGCCGGGACGACACCGCCCTCTTGCCGAATCAGCGCCAGTTCGAGATGAATCGGCTCAATCGCCTGGTGATGATGTTCCTGAGCGATCTGCTGAGCCGAGAAGATGGCTTCCTGGGATTTTTGGGTGAATTTGTTCAGATCCATATCATCGTCTCCTGTTGGATAGGCTGTATCTGGATAGGTGTGTGAATGTAAGTAACCGGTAAACAAAGAGCATATCACAGGGGGGTTGACCTACTCCAGGGTGCAGTATAGGGATGTAGTGTTGGAGAAAGGTTAGAGGGATGTAAAAGGAATATCGGAGGGCGACGATGGTTAACCGACCAGCCACGAAACATTCATTTTGGAAGCAAGCATTCTGGTAGATGAACCGCCTGTCGTCGGCTGGTCATACTCATCGCCAGGTTGGGGAGGGTCATGTGCGATCGTGTCTGCGGCGGCGCATCCACTCCAGCAAGCGGGGGATGGCTTCGGCATACAGGCGATAGGCGGTCGGATGGGGAACGTAATCCCAAGCGCCCAGGGTGCGGATCACCTGTCCGCCGAACCCTTCTTTGAACCGATACACCCCCCACATCGGGTCGGACTCGGCGAACGTGTTGGGCGCGCCCCAGAAATCATAGATCGTGCACCCGGCTGATCGGGCATAGCGGATGGCTTCCCACTGCAACAGGTGATTGGGCATTTTCTCGCGATGGGCAGCTCGAGACATGCCGTAAAAGTAACAGGCTTTTCCGGCGAAGATCATCAGAAACAGGCCGGCGACTGCTTCACCTTCTACTTCTGCGATCAGAGGCACGGCATAGGGCTGCTGTGGCGATGGGTTTGGATGCAGGAACGTCTGCCAGACGGTGCGGTAATAGTGCTCTTCACGGATAGTGAAGTGATCGCGTTGAGCGGTCTCAGCATACATGCGATAGAGGAGAGGAAAGTCGTCCAGATTGCCCAGGCGCACTCGCACACCTTTTTTTTCGGCCAGACGAATGTTGTAGCGCGTCTTTTGCTTCATCTGTGCCAGCAGGGTCTCTTCAGAGGGGGTCAGGTCGAGCCAGACGGTATTGCGGAACTGAATCTGGTCGCGGGAAAAGCGCCAGCCACGACGTTCCAACTCGGTCTGTATGGCCAGACCGATTGGGTCTTCGGTTGCCTGGGGAGAGTGGAGAAGTCCGCTGCCCAGGCGCACATCGGGGTCGCATTTCAGGAAGATGGCGCCCTGTCGCCGGGAAAACGCCTGGAGGTCGTCGAGCACGCGCTGGCGCAGGGAGGAATCGCTCCAGTTGAGCAGGGGACCTTTAGGGGCGTAGAGGATGCTCCATCGGGCCGCGAATCTCCCGAGCGGGAGGGAGCGTTTCAACACCAGACAGGTCGCCTGAGCGTCCTCCAGCGCTCGATGCCAGACCGAAGGTCGCTCGAGACGGTCCGGCTGATCCAGGATCAGCCCATCGCTGGCGGTCCAGATCAGATAGATTGGCTTCCATCCGTAGCGGGCTTTTACCTGGGCCCATTCCCAGGTTTGCAAGAAGTGTGGATCGGGCATCCGGGCGATGCGCGCATTCCAGGAGAGAGGGAACGAAGCAGACACGGCGTTGGGAGTATAAACGCAGTTGTTGTCAGCGGGAAGGGAGGCCTTCGTGTTAGAATATCGGGGATGAAATCTGGTCTCAAAAGAGGTGCACATGTCTTCCAGGAAGATTGTCTCTACGGAACATGCCCCCCAGGCGATTGGACCGTATTCGCAGGCTGTGGTAGCCAATGGCTTCGTGTACACTGCCGGTCAGATCGGGTTGGATCCGGCCACCATGGATCTGGTTCCAGGCGGGGTGGAGGCGCAGACTCGCCAGGTGTTGACCAATCTCAAGCATGTCCTGGAGGCGGCTGGTTCTGGGCTGGATCGGGTGGTGAAGACGACGGTTTTCCTGACCGATATGGCTCATTTCCCGGCGATGAATGCTGTGTATGCTGAGTGTTTCCCCCACGATCCGCCGGCGCGTAGCACTGTGGCGGTGGCTGGCCTGCCCAAAGGTGCGCTGGTGGAGATCGAAGTTGTTGCCCTAGTTTGAACGAGGCAGAATGGTAAAATACAACCCTGTCCTGAGCGCAATGCGCCTGTTACCTGAGTGAGCCTTATGGGCCTGGCGCGTGTTGCGTGGTGACCATGCCAAAAGTAACCGTGATCATTCCGTGTTATAACGAGGAAGCCACTATCGGCGAAACTCTGGAGGCTATCTATCACCAGACTTTTCCCCGGACTGAGATGGAAGTGGTGATTGCCGATTCGATGTCCACCGATCGCACCCGTCAGGTGATCGATCGGTTTCGGCAGGCGCATCCTGATCTGGCGATTCGGGTGGTGGAGAATCGGGCCCGTTCCATTCCGGCGGCGTTGAATCGGGCTATCGAGGCGGCGCGCGGCGAGATCATCGTTCGCATGGATGCTCATTCTACGCCCTATCCGGACTATGTGGAACGTTGTGTACGTGCTCTGGAAGAAGGTCTGGGGGCGAATGTCGGGGGGGTATGGGAGATTCGGCCTAGCGCGCCCGGCTGGGTGGCCGCGGGAATCGCGGCCGCTGCCAGTCATCCGCTTGGGGCAGGGGATGCGGCCTATCGGTTGAATCCCGACGCGGGTCCGGTGGATACGGTTCCGTTTGGGGCCTATCGCAGGTCGTTGGTTGACGAAATTGGCCTGTTTGACGAGTCCCTGCTCAGCAATGAGGATTACGAATTCAATGTGCGGGTGCGGCAGGCCGGAAAGGTGGTCTGGCTCGATCCGCGCATTCGCACGGTGTATTATGCTCGATCGACGTTTGGTGCCCTGGCTCGCCAGTATTGGCGATATGGATATTGGAAGGCTCGCATGTTGCTGCGCTATCCTCATACGTTGATCTGGCGACAGTTCCTGCCGCCGTTTTTTGTGGCCAGCGTATTGGGTTTGCTGGCGCTGTCGTGGTGGCCCCTGGCGCGTCAGGTCTTGATGGTGGAATTGGCCGTGTATGGCACGGTGTTGTTTCTGGCGGCGCTACAACAGGCGATCCGGCGTCGCCAGGTGGGAGTATGGTTGAGTTTTCCGATCGCGGTGATAATCATCCATTTTGCCTGGGGGACGGGGTTGATCTGGAGTTTACTGACTTCGCTGAGGCCGTCGCATGGCTGAACGACCTACTCGCTCGTTCGGTTTACGCCTGCGCACCCATGAATACCGGGCGTTGTTGTTTTTCGGAGATCTGATCGCTGGCATTCTGGCGGCGGTCCTCGCGTACTATTCCTGGCTCGGCTATGCCTGGTATCAGTTGATCGCGGCTGGATTTTCCCCGGCCCGTGCTATTCGCTTTTTCCCCAGTGTTTCTATTCCGATCTGGTTCTATACTTTGCCCCTGTTGTGGACTGTCTTTCTGGTGGATCTGTATGAGCCACGCATTGTGGCCAGCCGCCGACGCACCCTGATTGGGATCGCAACGGCGGCCGTGCTGGGGTTGATTGTCTATGCCCTGGTGTTTATCACCTATCGAGACCCGCGCGCTCTGCCGCGCGTCCTGGTAGGTTTGTTTTTGCTTTATGCTTCGTTATTTACGCTGTTGTGGCGAATGCTGTATATTCGCCTGTATCGCCTGGGGCGTAAACAGAGGCGGGTGTTGGTGGTGGGGGCCGGCAAAGCCGGGCGCACGCTGGCACAGTTGTATCGTTCGATTGCTCATCCTCCGTTCCAAATGATTGGCTTTGTGGACGATGATCGCGAAAAAACGGGCCAGGTGATTGAAGGGTTTCCTGTGTTGGGAACCAGTGAGCGCCTGTGGGAGATCGCTGAAGAGTACGATGTCACAGAATTGGCCATTGCCATCACCGGACCCATGCGTGGAACCACCTTTCAGCGCATTCTGGATATGCAGGAAAATGGTCTCCTGGTCACGCGCATGCCTTTGCTGTATGAGGAACTGAGCAACCGGGTGCCTGTTCATCATTTAGAGACCGACTGGTTGTTGCGTTCGTTCGTGGAACAGGCCCAGGTGAGTGGATTTTATGAACTGGCGAAGCGCTTGCTCGATATCCTGGGTGGCCTGGTGGGTATGGCAGTGCTTGCCGTGGTTTTCCCCTTTATCGCTCTGGCTATTGTGATGGATAGTGGCTTCCCGATTTTCTATTCTCAACCCCGTCTGGGACGACGGGGCGCGATTTTCATCATTCGTAAATTTCGCACCATGTATCAGGATGCCGAACCGGATGGTAAGCCCCGGCCAGCAGAGGAAAACGATCCGCGTGTGACGCGCGTGGGCCGTTTTCTACGCCGAACTCGCCTGGACGAGTTGCCCCAATTCTGGAATGTGCTGCGAGGAGAAATGAGCCTGGTGGGTCCACGGGCTGAGCGGCCTGAATTGGTGGCTGAATATCAGCGTCAGATTCCTTTTTATCGGGCCCGCTTGCTGGTCAAACCCGGCCTGACCGGCTGGGCGCAGATCAATTATGGATATGTAGCCAGCGTGATCGAGACCAGTGTGAAATTGGAATACGATTTGTATTACATCAAACATCGTTCGTTGCTGTTGGATATTCAAATCATTCTGCGCACGATCGGAACGGTGGTGCGCGCCATGGGGAGATAACCTGATGAATGTTCTTGTCACGGGTGGGGCGGGCTTTATTGGCTCGCATCTGGTTCGGGCGCTGCTCGAGCGGGGGGATCAGGTTCGGGTGCTGGATAATTTTTCTACCGGCAGGCGCGAGAATCTGGCTGGCCTGGAGGTAGAGGTGATCGAAGCCGATCTGCGCGATGGGGAGCGGGTCCACGCCGCCTGCCAGGGAATAGAGGTGATCTTTCACGAGGCAGCGTTTGTCTCTGTGCCGCAATCGCTGGAAGAGCCGCTTACCTGTCTGGATATAAACGTAAACGGCACGGCATCTTTGCTGGAGGCCGCCCGTCAGCATGGGGTGAAGCGGCTGGTTCTGGCTTCCAGCGCGGCTGTGTATGGCGATTCCCAGGTCTTGCCGCTGGACGAGGAAACGCCTCTGCGACCCCTTTCGCCCTATGCCGTTTCCAAGCGCGTGGACGAGTTGTATGGCCAGCTCTACACCCGGGTGTTCGGTGTGGAAGTGGTGGCGCTGCGATACTTCAATGTGTATGGTCCCCGTCAACGGCCGGATTCTCCCTATGCGGCGGCTGTGCCCATCTTCATTCGCCGTCTGTTGGATGGGAAGCCCATCTGCATTTTTGGCGATGGCGGTCAAACGCGCGATTTGATCTTCGTCGGTGATGTGGTGCGGGCCAACCTGATTGCGGCGGAACATCCTGCGGCAGTGGGTGAGGTGTTCAATGTGTGCACTGGCTCCGAAACCAGCATTCTTGATCTGGCATATATCCTGATGGAATTGTTCCCCTCCGCTCCGCCGCCGGAGTTTGCGCCACCCCGTCCAGGGGATATTTATCGCTCCATTGGCAATCCTCAAAAGGCGGTCGAACGAATGGGTTTCCAGGCGCTGATATCGTTGAAAGAAGGTCTGATTCAAACGGTGAACTGGATGCGGAGTGTTTCCTGATCGGGTTATGAAGTCACGTTTTTTGATGAGCAATCGCCTGGTGTTTTTGGGGGATGTGATTCTGATCCTGGTCTCGGTGCTGGGCAGTTTCGCCTTGCGCTATGACGTTTTAGAGATGCCGTTCTATTTCCCGGCCATCCTGATCATGTCGGTGGTGGCGCTGGTGGTGAAACTTCCCACCTATTATTTTTTTGGACTGTATCGCCGTTTGTGGAAGTATGCCAGTGTGGGCGATCTGAAATTGATCGCAGTGGCTGTCTCTGCCGCTTCGGTGTTGACTGCGGGGGTGATGTTAACCCTCAGCGCTCTGGGGTTGATCGTTCCAGGGATGCCACGCACGGCCCTGGTGATTGACTGGTTGTTTTCTCTGGTCTTGATCGGCGGCTGGCGATTGGCGTTTCGCATTTTGAGCGAGCAGGCCGGCCCGAAAAGTGGGAGCGAACGCCGGGTGTTGATCATCGGAGCCGGAAATGCCGGCGCACTGGTAGCGCGAGAACTGCAGAAAACATCCCAACTGGACCTGGTTCCGATCGGTTTTCTGGATGACGACCCGGCCAAGCAGCGCCTGGAGATGTATGGTATTCCGGTGATCGGCAAAGTGGACGATCTAGAGTCGGTTCTGGAGAATCGTCCAATTGATGAAGTGGTCATCGCTATTCCCTCGGCCCCAGGGCGATTGGTGCGGCAGATCACTGAAATCTGTCGCAAGAAAGGCGTTCCTTCGCGCACCATTCCAGCGTTGAACGAGTTGATCGGCGGTAGGGTGAGCGTAAGCCGGCTACGCGAGGTAGACATTACCGATCTGTTGCGTCGCGAACCGGTTCGGATAGACGATCGTCTGGTGGGCTCATCGCTTTCTTGGAAGCGCGTGTTGATCACCGGCGCAGGAGGCTCGATTGGGCGGGAACTGGCCCGGCAGGTGAGTCGCTGGCAGCCGTCCGATCTGGTGTTGCTGGGGCATGGAGAGAATAGCATCTTTGAGGCCATGCTGGAATTGAAACAGGAGGTTCCGGGTTTTCCTCTGCATCCAGTGATTGCCGATGTGCGCGATCAGGCCCGCATGGAAGCGGTGTTTGCCGCGTATCGCCCTCAGGTGGTCTTCCATGCGGCGGCACACAAGCATGTGCCGCTGATGGAGATCAACGTTTCTGAAGCAGTAACCAATAATGTGCTGGGGACGCGCGTGGTGGTGGACGTGGCCATTCGTTCGCAGGTAGAGCGGCTGATCCTGATTTCCACGGATAAGGCTATCCGGCCGGTAAGTGTGATGGGGGCGACCAAACGCCTGGCCGAGATGATCGTGCTCGATGCGGCCCAACGCACCGGACGTGCCTTTTCGGTGGTGCGCTTTGGAAATGTGTTGGGCAGTCGTGGAAGTGTGGTTCCACTTTTCAAGAGGCAGATTGTCAGTGGTGGCCCGGTGACGATCACTCATCCAGAGATGCAGCGTTATTTTATGACCATCCCTGAAGCGGTGCATCTGGTGTTACAGGCTGCTGCCATGGGGAAGGGTGGGGAGATTTTCTTCCTGAACATGGGCCAGCCAGTCCGCATCCTGGACCTGGCTGAGGACTTGATCCGCCTCTCTGGCCTGGAGCCTGGACGAGACATTGAGATCGTCTTCACCGGCGTTCGCCCTGGGGAGAAACTGACCGAGGAATTGCTGGACGAGACTATGCATATTTTGCCCACGGCTCATCCGGAGATTGTGCGAGTCACCGCCGATGAAGTGGTGGATGGAGATACGCTGAACCAGGTGGTGGAGGAACTGCGACGCCTAGCCGAGCAAAATGAAGTCGAAGCCATCTTACGTGTTCTGGACGAAGTGGTTCCCGAAGCGGCGATTCGTTCCACCCCTCCGCCGGATATGACCGCCATTATATGATCCCTGCCCCGTGCCGCTGTTATGCCGCCAGTAGAACTAGAACACTGGAACGAATTTTTGCGCTTGCACCCCGATGCCCATTTTCTTCAGACCGGCGAATGGGGAGAGTTGAAAGCCGCTTTTGGGTGGGATGTGGCACGCCTGGTGGTGGGTCAGGTGGGAGTGCAGATTCTGTTCCGCCGCCTGCCCCTGGGGGTGACTCTGGCGTATCTTCCCCGCCCGATTCGCCAGGTCTGTGTTCAGGAGGGCGAGTCAGGATGGAAAGCAGAGGTGGAACAGTTATGGAGGGAGGTAGACGCGCTGGGTCGGGCGCGGCAGGCTGTCTTTCTTAAGGTTGAACCGGACATCTGGGAGCAGGATCAACTCCGGGTCGCGCTGCCCGGCCCGTTTGCGGTCCGTCGTTCCCCTCATACTATTCAGCCGCCACGCACCATCGTGGTGGACTTGCGCGGTTCCGAAGAGGAGATTCTGGCGCGGATGAAGCAGAAAACGCGGTATAACATCCGCCTGGCGATCAAGAAAGGGGTGACGGTGCGTCCCTGGGAGGATCTGGATGCATTTCACGCCATGATGCAGATCACCGGGCAGCGAGATGGGTTCGGCGTGCACACAGCGGCCTATTATCGCCGTGCCTGGGAACTGTTTCGTTCAGCCGGCCTGGGGGAGTTGTTGGTGGCTGAGTTTGAAGGGCAGCCTCTGGCGGCGTTGATGGTCTTTGCCCGAGGGCGACGGGCCTGGTATGTGTATGGCGCCTCCAGCGATCGCCATCGTCATCTCATGCCAACCTATCTGGTGCAATGGGAGGCCATGCGCTGGGCCAGAGCGCGTGGTGCGGTAGAGTATGATTTGTGGGGTGTGCCCGATGAGGATGAGACCACCCTGGAAGCACAATTTGAATCCCGACATGAGGGGCTATGGGGAGTCTATCGCTTCAAGCGTGGATTCGGAGGCTCCTTGATGCGGGCTGAGCAGGCGCTGGACCGGGTATATCGTCCCGGATGGTATCAGATCTATCTGTGGGGAATGCGCTGGTGGCAGAGAAGGCAGGGTGTTTAGACGTCTGACTTGCCAGAAGCCTTTCGATTGTCCCATCTTGTTCGGTTGGCTCTGAATTGGGATTGACCTGTTCGGACAGTGCTTGTTTGGACAGTGCTTGTTCGGATGGCCCTGTTCAGATAGTCCTTGTTCGGATGGTCCCGTTCGGACAGTGCTTGTTTGGACAGTGCTTGTTCGGATGGCCCTGTTCAGATAGTCCTTGTTCGGATGGTCCCGTTCGGACAGTGCTTGTTTGGACAGTGCTTGTTCGGATGGCCCTGTTCAGATAGTCCTTGTTCGGATGGTCCCGTTCGGACAGTGCTTGTTTGGACAGTGCTTGTTCGGATGGCCCTGTTCGGCCAGTTCTTGTTCGTATAGTACTTGTTCGTATAGTACTCGTTCGGACGGCAGTTGAACTGCCGTCCGAACAACAGTGGTATCTCCGAACAAGAGTGGTTACGGCGTTAACCTGTTCGGATTGAATCGAAACCAACCACCCCTGGTCTTTCATAGAGAACGCTAGGGGCGTGGAGAGGATCCTCAACGGGCCATTTCTGGCCGGGCTTACTCTTCCTTTTTCGCTTCCATCTCTTTCTTGTGGGCTTCGATGATGGCGGCTGCCAGATGTTGTGGCACAATGTCGTAGTGATCCAGTTCCATGGTGAAGTAGCCACGTCCGCCTGTCAGGGAGCGCAGTTGAGTGACGTAACGCTGCATCTCCGCCAGGGGCACATGGGCGATGATGACGGTATATCCGCCGTGGGATTCCGTCCCCTGCACCCGGCCACGGCGGGTGTTGAGATCGCTCATCACGTCGCCCATATACGCGTCGGGCACGGTGATGCGCACATTCATGATCGGTTCGTAGAGCACCGGCCCGGCATCCTGGACGGCTAACTTGAAGGCTTCTCGACCGGCAATTTCAAAGGCGATCGGTTTCGAGTCGACCGGATGTTCCTTACCATCGTAGACGGTGACTTTGACGTTGGTCATCGGATAGCCGGCAAAGGCGCCCTGCTCCATCGTGTTGCGAATGCCTTTTTCAATCGCCGGCAGATACGAGCGGGAAAGGTTCATGCCTACCAGTTCGTCGGTGAACAGGAAGTCTCCTTCATGGTAGGGTTCAATGCGCAGATGCACTTCACCGAACTGTCCAGCACCGCCGGTTTGTTTCTTGTGACGATATTGGGCCGAGGCCTTGCGGGTGATCCCTTCGCGGTAAGGCACTTTAGGCTCTTCGGTGACCAGGCCGACCTGAAATTTGGTCTGGGCGCGCTGGATAGCCACCTCAATATGTTGATCGCCCATCCCCTGCAGAATGGTTTGTCCGGTAGCCCTTTCGTTATACCACGAGAGAGTCATATCTTCTTCGCACAAGCGGGTCAGGGTGGGGGTGATCTTGGCGGCATCGGCCTGGGTTTTGGGGGAGATGGCGACCCGATACAGGGCGTTGGGGAATTTGGGAATGGGCAGGGTGAGAGGATGGGTTTTGTCGCAGAAGGTATCGCCGGTGGCCGTGACCGAGAGCTTGGTGACGGCACCGATGTCACCCGCATGGATGACTTTAACCGGGATTTGCTCCTTGCCACGCTGGACGTGTAACCCGGCCATGCGTTCTTCCGCGCCTTTATTCTGGTTCCAGACCTTTGCATCAGCCTGGATGACACCGCTATACACGCGGAAGTAGGTCATCTTGCCCACGAAGGGATCAGCGGTGGTTTTCCAGACATAAGCCGCCAGCGGGCCGGCATCGGAGCAGGTCAATTCCTCCTCACCGTCTTTGCCCATGGCAACCTTTTTGCGTTCAGTGGGAGAAGGAATCAGGTCTACGATTGCGTTTAGCAGAGGGAAAATGCCGATCTCGCGCCCCCCAGCCGCAACGAAGACCGGGGCAAAGGTGCCATCGTGGATCACCTGTCTCAAGCCACGCAGCAGTTCTTCGTCCGAAAGGGAGCCGCTCTCCAGATATTTCTCCAAGAGAGCATCTTCGCCTTCGGCAGCGGCTTCCACCAGGGCGGCATGGGCTTCTTCGGCAGCGGCTTTCAGTTCGGCTGGAATATCGCTGACGGTCTTGCCTTCGCCCAGATAGGCTTTCATGGTGACCAGGTCGATCACACCTTTGAAATCCTGCTTCTCGCCGATCGGCAACTGGAGTTTGATCACCCGTCCGCCTTTGGAGCGGACAAAGTTTTCGATGGAAGCAAAGGCGCTGGCAAAACTGGCATTTTCCCGATCCATGCGGTTGATGATAAAGAAGCGGGGCAGCCCAAACTCTTCGGTCGCATATTGATAGGCCAGTTCTGTACCCACTTCCACGCCGCCGACAGCGTCGACCGGGATCAATGCCCCATCGGCTACGCTCAGGGCAGAGATCATCTCTCCCACGAAGTCGGTGTAGCCGGGCGCATCGAGAACATTGATCTTGTGATCGCGATATTCAACCGGGATCACGCTGGTGTAGAGTGAGAGTTGACGCCGAATCTCCTCCTCATCGTAATCGGAGACTGTGGAACCATCCTCGATCCTTCCCAGTCGGGTGGTGGCTCCGGTAACATGCAAAAACGCCTCAGCCAGCATGGTTTTGCCGGTGGAACTATGAGAAACCAGGGCGACATTGCGAATGAACTCGGCGGTATATTCTTTCATTCCGAATTTCCTTCCCGATGGAAATGGTGTGTATAGACGCCTGTAAGAGAGGCAGAACAGGCGTCGGCGCAGGCGTCACAATTCTATAGGAACTCTGCTCTCTTGTCAAAGAACGAAGCCGATCCGTTCCTCCTAGGTTTTATCGTGACTCTCCTGCGAAAACCCCGAGTTTGTACCACGGAGATACGGAGTCACGGAGTTTTTCTCCATTACTTGGCTCAGTGACTTAGCTCAGTGTCTCCGTGTCTGTATGGTTCGATTTTGGCCTTTTTGCAGTGGACTCAATAGTCAAAATTCCCTAAATCACGTACAATTAGGTCGCCATGTCTCGAACCATCCGTATACTCTTTCTGGCGGCGGAAGCCGACCCATTTATCAAAGTAGGAGGCCTGGCCGATGTAGCCAGCGCACTCCCTCGGGCGTTGCGTTCCCTGCCCGCTGACCTGCGCAATGACATCACCCTGGATGTTCGTCTGGCTCTGCCTCATCATGCGGCCATCAAGGCCAGCGCCTGGCCGGTGGGGCGATACTCTATTTCTCGTGCCGGTCAGGAGATCGAAGTTCAGGTCTCTGAAACCGCCCTGGACGAAATGCCGGTCTACCTGATTCACGGCGGGCCGATTGCTTCCATCGGGTCGGTCTACTCCTCCAATTCGGCAGTGGATAGCGAGAAATATGCCTTTTTCTCCCTGGCGGCCCTGGAACTTCCCCGACATTTGAATTGGGAAGTGGACATCGTCCATGCCCACGACTGGCACACCGCTCTGGCTCTCTATGCCCTCTTACTGCGACGCCAGTCTGGCCACGAAAAACCGATTGCCGGCCTGCTTACGTTGCACAACCTGCCCTTCATGGGGGGTGACCTGACATCCATTCTCCCCTCCTATGGTCTGCCCTTGCTGGAGACCGATCTGCCCGAATGGGCGCGGGCCTTGCCGCTTCCGCTCGGACTGTTCGCCGCCGATGCCATTGTGGTGGTCTCACCTACCTATGCGCGTCAGATTCTCACCCCTGAGTTTGGCTGTGGCCTGCAAGATTTCCTCCATCGCCGCCGTCAGCGGATTTATGGCATTTTGAACGGCCTGGATACGGCATCCTTCGACCCGGCCACTGATCCTGCCCTTCCGGCGCCCTTCACGGTGGAAACCCTGGCGGTGCGTTCCCAAAACAAACTGGCCTTACAACAAAAACTCGGTCTGCCGATTGATCCTGTTACGCCACTGCTGGCCATGATCGGCCGCCTTGATCGCCAGAAGGGCGTGGACCTGGCCTTGAGCGTGCTGCGTAACCTGACGGACCTGCCCTGGCAATTCGTCCTGCTCGGCACCGGTGATCCGAACCTGGAAGAAGCCGCGCGTGCCCTGCAAAACGAATTCCCTAGTCGCGTGCGAGCGGAACTGCGCTTTGATGGCCAGCTGGCCCGTCACATCTATGCCGCTGCCGACATGTTCCTCATGCCCTCGCGCTACGAACCCTGTGGCCTGGCCCAGATGATCGCCATGCGTTATGGATGCGTGCCCATCGTCCACGCCACCGGTGGCCTGAGCGATACAGTCACAGAAGATCGCGGCTTTCTCTTTCACTCTGCTACCCCTCGTGCCCTGCGTGCCGCCCTGCTCAAAGCCTTTGCCCTCTATCCCGATCGTCAACGCTGGCGTCTGCTGCAAGAGGCCGGGATGCGTGCTGATTTCTCCTGGCTTCGCTCCGCCAGACAGTATTTTGAACTCTACCAGACCCTGCTCCAATCTCTCAAATCCCAGGTGATACGCGCATGACCCCTCCTTTTCAACGTTCTGGCGGCATTCTTCTTCACATCACCAGCCTGCCCGGCCCGTATGGGATCGGCGATCTGGGCCCCTGGGCCTTCCGCTTTGTGGACTTTCTGGTGGAGAGCCGCACCCGTCTCTGGCAGATTTTGCCCCTCGGTCCGACGGGCTATGGCGATTCACCCTATCAGTGCTTTTCTGCGTTTGCTGGAAATCCCTACCTGATCAGCCCCTACCTCCTGCTCCACGATGACCTGCTCGACCCGGACGATCTGGGGAACCTGCCCAACTTCCCCGCCTCTCGCGTAGACTATGGGATGGTCATCCCCTGGAAAATGGAGCTGCTCGAACGGGCCTATCGCCGCTTCCTCTCGAACCCCGAACCGCTTCGCGCCGACTTCGATCGCTTCTGTGCCGAGGAGGCCTTCTGGCTCGATGACTATGCCCTGTTCATGGCCATCAAACAGGCCTGCGGAGGCGGTGCCTGGGATTCCTGGCCGCGGCCTCTCCGCCTGCGTCAGGCCGATGCCCTGGAGCAGGCCCGTCAAACCCTGGCCGATGCGGTTCAGCGCCACAAATTCTTCCAATATCTGTTCTTCAAACAATGGTTTGCCCTGCGTACCTATGCCAATCAGCGAGGGGTCAAGATCATCGGCGATGTGCCGATCTTCGTGGCTTATGATTCGGCGGATGTCTGGGCCAACCCCGAATTGTTCTTCCTGGACGAGGAGCGGCGTCCCACCGTGGTTGCAGGCGTGCCACCCGATCTGTTCTCGCCGACCGGTCAACTGTGGGGCAATCCGCTGTATAACTGGCCCGTCCATAAAGATACCGGCTTTGCCTGGTGGCTGGCGCGTCTCCGCTTTGCCCTGCGTCAGGTGGACATCCTCCGTCTGGATCATTTTCGCGGCTTTGCCGGCTACTATGAGATTCCGGCCGGAGCGCCTACTGCTGAACATGGACGCTGGGTGCCGGCCCTGGGCGTCGATCTGTTCACTGCCATGCGCGCCACCTTAGGCGACCTGCCCGTGATCGCGGAAGACCTGGGGGTGATCACCGAGGATGTCATTGCGCTGCGCGAGCAATTTGGTTTCCCAGGGATGAAGATCTTACAGTTTGCTTTTTCCGGGCCAGATAATCCCTTCCTGCCGCACCATTTCCCTCGCAACTGCGTGGTCTATACGGGTACGCATGACAACGATACCAGCCGGGGGTGGTTCCGCTCTGCTCCCAAAGAGGAGCGTCAGTTTGCCATGCGCTACCTGAATCTTCCCGTTCGCGTTCGTGCCAGAGACTTCTCGGCCCACTTGATTCGTGCTGCCTGGGCTTCGGTAGCCGTCTTTGCTCTGGCCCCAATGCAAGATTTCCTGTCTCTGGATAGTCGGGCACGCATGAACTATCCCTCCCGTTTAGGCGGCAATTGGGAATGGCGCATGTCGCCCGATGCCCTGTCCGATCGTCTGGTGCAATGGCTTCGTGAACTGAATTATCTCTATCAGAGAGGCTAGAAGTCTTCATATGACAATCACTCTTGCTCTTGCTGGAAAAGGTGGCGTAGGAAAAACCACTGTGGCTGCCATGGTGATCAAGTGGCTGGCCCAAAATCAATCTGGGAGCATCCTGGCGATTGATGCCGATCCCTCCAGCAATCTCAATCTGGTGCTTGGTCTGGAACTGGAATGGACAGTGGGGGATATTCGCGAAGACATGTTGGCCCAGATCAAGTCTTCTTTGGGAGCGGGTGGAGCAGCCATGGGGTCTTTGCCAGGTGGAATGAGTAAGCGCGAGTTTCTGGAGTATCACGTTCGTTCTGCCCTGGCAGAGGGAGCGCGCTTTGACCTGATTGCCATGGGGCGCGGAGAAGGGCCGGGCTGTTATTGCGCGGTCAATCACAACCTGCGAGAAGTGATTGATGCGCTGAGCCGCCATTACGACTATGTGGTGATTGACAACGAAGCCGGCATGGAACATCTCTCCCGCCGCACCACTCGCGACGTGGATTATCTGCTGATCGTCAGCGATCCCACTCAACGGGGATTGGTAGCGGCACAGCGCATTGCTGATCTCCGTCGTGAACTGGACATCCGCATTCAGCACGCCTATCTCATTCTCAATCGCCTTCCCAGTTCCATCCCGGCCGATCTACAGGGATTCCTCTCCCGAATGGATGTGCCTCTCCTGGGTGTGATCCCGGCCGATGAGCAGTTAACCCACTTTGAATTCTCTGGCAAACCCCTGGTGGATCTGCCCGATTCGTCGCCTGTGTACCAGGCCGTCGCGGCGATGATGAGCCGTTTGTTGATCCCTGGCGTATCAAATGACAGCCCTGCCGTCTAAAAAACCCAGGATTGATCCCTTGACCAGTATTCGCTTTGTGGCCGCGATTCTGGTGGTTTTTTATCACATCGGTGGGGTGAAGATACCGCTGGTGGCATCGTTCATGTCCTTTGCCCCGTATGTGATCACTTTCTTTTTCGTGCTTTCTGGCTTTGTGATGACTTTTGTCTACTATCGGCCCGGGGCGCCGTTTGATTTCAAGCATTTCTGGCTGGCGCGTATCTCTCGCATCTATCCAATATACCTGCTCTCGTTCTTGCTGGCTTGCATACACTATGCAGATGTATTAGGCAAGATCAATGCTCCGGAGTACTTTTCTGCAGTATTGTTGCTTCAAGGCTGGTTTCCCAGGTATGCTCTGTCGTTCAATTTTGTAGCCTGGACTCTCTCCGTGGAAATTTTCTTCTACTTTATCTTTCCCTTCGCGATTGTCCTGTTTCGTCGTCTATCGCTACGAACCAGCATCGGGTTCTCTACCCTCTTCTGGATTGCCAATCAGACAGTGCGGCAGGGACTACAACATAGCGGTCTGGACTTGCATCCAAATTTCCTGGCTTATCTCCCACCGTTTCATCTCGACTCGTTCCTGTTGGGTGTCGTGGCAGGCATCTGGTTCTTAACTCGAAAAGAGCGCGAATCGCCTGTCTCGCAGAAGGTTAATCTGCTTTTCCTGCTGATCAGTCTGGGAGTTGTGATCATTTACGATCGAATTGGCTTCGTTCCGCAGATGGGATCGCTGAATGGCCTGTATGCTCCGCTGTTCGTAGTGATCATTTTGACGCTGGCTCTGGATCGTACTCGCCTGGCACAGTGGTTAAGTCAGCGCTGGCTGGTAGTGCTGGGCGAATCCAGTTACGCCCTGTATGCGTTGCATGGGCCGTTGCTCTTTTTGTTTGAAGATGGGCTGAAATGGTTGGGAGTGAGTCCTTCTCCATATCTGCTTGTTTTCGTTTACCTGCCGGTAACGATCAGCCTTTCGATCATGGCATTCCGCCGCATCGAATGGCCGGCCCAGAACTGGTTGCGTTCTCACCCGATCCAACTGGTGGCCATTGTGTTGGATATAGCCCTTATTGCGGCGGCCATTGGACTGGCATTCGTTGCGCGTCTTGGTCTCCCCCTGGATGGATTTGAGCGATCTGTTCGCTTTTCTATGCGGGTTGGGGTACCGCTGATCTTCCTTGCTCTGGTATGGTCTGGTTATTACTCCTCGCTTCACGCGAGTAGGCCTTTTCGCAAGGTTGTTTTAGCCGTAATGGTGCCTGTAACTATAGGATTTCTGGGGCTGGCAGGTAGTGTACTCATTGCTGCTAAGGCCGGCTGGATTGGATCCTTCCCGCGCACTGTTTTGCCCATCGGTTTTGTGTTTACCCTGGGGATGTTATGGATTTCCCAAAGGCTATTTATCCACCTGCAAGCCCGATAGGCGGTTTACTGGTGGAAATAAGACGCTCTCTCCCAGCTGAATAAGTCTCCCTCTTGAAGGTCGTCACTCAATTTCAGCGCCGGGTTGCTCTGCGATAAAAACTGGCGCACTGTGCGTTCGCCAACACTTGAAGGTACCGAAAGGTATGCGGGGGCAGGGCTTTTGATGAACGGCTTTGTCACGCTGTGCTATCGATGATGTAGATTCTGGGCAGCCATGAAACTCAGGCCGGCCTGGGTTAATTCCCAGGCGGTGCGGTTAGCAGCCTGAACTTTAAGCAAGAAGTTCTTCTGGAGTGCTTCCCAATCGCCGCTTTCGATGACTTCTTGTTTGGAGCGGAAATAGTCCAGAATATCCGAAGGATGGGCCAGGGTCTGTTCCACTTCCGGATCAGCGCCCTCATGCTTAGCAGAGATATTGGCCACGCGCCCGGCGATCTCCAGCAGTTCCGAGCGCCGGTTGTAGGGTTGGATCACGATGCTCTTCCAGGTTTCGGTGATGTGATGTTCAAAGCGCACCACGCGCTCGAAACCGAGTTGCCGGCGAAATTGAGCGGTGATTTCCATGGTCTGGTTGTTTACTGAGTTGGACCAGTTGAAGCCCACCAGCGGGGAAGTGCCGTCCTCGCGGCTGAAGAGTCTGGCCATCATCATGATCCACAGAGCGTGGTAGGGGTTATCGGATCCGAAGAAGACCGAAATTTTGAACTCATTGTCCACGCCCAGGCGATAGAGCAGGAAGCCCAACAGGATGGTGCCGGCGTTGAAGTTCAGCACTGCCTTGACGCCATAATTCGTATAGTAGTAGAGATACTCATCCAGCCACTGCAGGGCGTGTTCGTTGGGTTGTCCAATTCCACCGAAGTAGCCGGTGATGGTAGCAGGTCCGCCCAGGTGAGGGTTAGAGCCGTCAGTGCCTTTGGTGTCTAGAGTCTCCACGAACGAAGCACCGATGATATCCATAGCAGCCACGATGGCCGGCAGGTCGCCATCTTCCTCCTGTTCTTTCATCTTGCGGACACAGATGAAACGCCCTGGCACCAACGTTTGTTGGCTGATTGCCTCCTCAGCCATGGCCCGAATCCAGGGGAAATACTGAAGGGCCGAGACTTCCAGGGTAACGGCGTAGTTCTCGTTGAAAGTCATCTGGTCGGCAGTCTGGCCCAATACTTTGCGCCGATAGTCTCTCACTGAGAGAAAGGCTTTACGATCACGTTGCTCAATCAACCAGTGCAAATCTTTGAGAGCGTCGGGGTTGCGTTCCTGCACGAGACGGAAGAGATTTTCCTGGCTGCGGGCAGCACGATGTTTCTGGTTGATCTCCTCTGGGGTTCCATATTTAGCCACGACATCCAGAAAATCGCGAATGGCCTGTGTATTGGAATCGAGTAGTACCTCGTTGATCGCCCTCAGTCGTTCTTGAGAGATAGCCAGAAGTTTTTGTAGGGTTGCCATGCAGAGGCTCCTTTATGAGTAGGGGAGATAGTCGTGGCCCCGGCGATGTGCACCAGTGAGCCAGCGACTATCTAGTTATAACATCTTCTTGAGTTCTTCGAACTCTTCATCGGGCATACCAAACCAGTTTTCCGGCTGGGGGAATTGGCGGTTGATCACTTCCTCACGGTAGGCTTTCAACCCGTTCAGGATGACCTCTCCAGCATTGGCATATACCTTTGCCATTTTCGGTTTGAATTTGGGGTACAGGCCGAACATATCATGGTAGATGAGCAATTGACCATGGGCATGAGGTCCGGATCCCAGGCTCATGATGATACAGTTCTCGGCGCGTTCGGTGATCAACTGACACACCCGATCGGGGACCAATTCCAGCAGGATGCAAAACGCGCCGGCCTTTTCCAGGGCTTTGGCATCATCAATGATCTTTTTAGCCAGAGAGGCGGTTTTTCCTTGCAGGCGAAAGCCGCCCAGTGCGGAAACCGATTGTGGCGTGAGGCCCAGGTGACCAATCACGGGGATGCCGGCATCGGCAATACCTTTGATCCGGTCAGCCATGGCCGCACCGCCTTCCAGTTTAATGGCATCGCAGCCGGCTTCGGCCATGAATCGTCCGGCGTTGCGGATAGCGGTTTCCACGCTGGGCTGGTAACTCATGTAGGGCATATCACCCACCACAAAGGCAGTCGGTGCCCCGCGGCGTACGGCCTGTGCATGACGAATCATATCGTCCATGGTGACCGGTAGGGTTGAGTCGTAACCGAGCATGGTCATCCCCAGGCTATCACCCACCAGGATCATTTCGATCCCGGCCTGTTCCTGCAGATAAGCAGTGGGGTAGTCGTAGCAGGTTAACCAGGTGATCGGTTCCCCCTTCTTGACTTTATCGAACAGATAGGGCAGGGTGATTTTTTTGCGGGGTTGAGATGATTCAGGCATGGGATACTCCTTCTATCGAATGAAATATTCACTTTCACCCCATGTGGGGGAAAGAGTTTATCGGATACCAGAACTGAGGATGAGGCTTCTTGCAGGCCGTCTGATAGAACAACACCCAAAACGTTTCCTCGTTATTGAGTATAGACGGAAATCGGCGCAAATGCAACACTATTCACATAAAGAAGGGATAACCATTTTGTGGATGCTTATGTGCTGCCAAAGACGGCCTTTTTCTTGAAACTGGCTTGCAAATTTGTTACACTACAAGTGTCTTTACGATGATGTTACAGGCGGGGCGTAAAACGCGGGTGGTCATTGTCTGGGACCAGAACCCGAATTATGCTTACTATGCCTCCAAACCAAGTGCGGATCTCGATTTGCAAATCTTTGGCCCATCCAATACAATTGTGGCCAGTTCGTACAGTTATGACAATACGTATGAGATCGTTGAATTTACACCTCCTGTGACCGGAACATATACCATCCAGGTAGACAAAGTGCGCTGTAACTTGACACCCAAATACCTGGGTTGGGCTTGGGATCAGCCCTAGCCAACAGGTTTTCCATCCCGAGATAAGTAGACCCGGCGTCTGTTGGCCGGGTTTGCGTTTGTCTTCCCCTGGTGGCGATCTTCTTTATTGTATAATCGTTCTTCGATAGAGGTTCACTCATGGGCGAACGCAGTACAATCTTGTTATGGCGACAGGCTGGGGGAGTGTTTTTGATCTTCATTGGGGTATGGGCATTCGTCGCTTTGAGTGGTGTAGGGATCATCCCTGATGTGGCTCACTGGAATGAAGTCAGCATTCCTATCCTGGCTGTCCAGATGCTGGTGGCAGGAGGATTGACCTTCCTCATTGAAATCGGGTTGCGATGGCTCAATCAGGAAAGGAAAGCGCGATGGCCAGAACGCCTTCTCCCATTCTTGCTCTGGATGCTGGCTGCCGGAATATGGCTGGCAGAACCCATGCGTCATAGTTTCAGTCACCCGCGTCCGTCGCCTCCGTATGACGAGTATTATCCCGTTCTCGACTCGATGGTTTACGATCTGGGGGCACAATATGCGCTGATTGGTCAGGGGATCAACAACAATTTGTTGACTGAGAAGCCGGTCTACATGGCTTTTCTCAGCCTGTTGCACCTGGTGGGAGGGCAATCCGTGCGTGTGGTGAGTGGTTTACAGGTCTTGATCCTGGCGCTCTGGCCCGTGTTTCTCTATGCGCTTGGCCGTCGTCTGCATCATCGCAGCACAGGGATCTTTGTTGCCGTTCTAGGCATTTTTAAGGAGCGCAATGCCATTGCTGCGTCAGTAGAGGTGCAGACAGTGCATGTCAAAATGTGGCTTACTGAATCGTTGACTGCCCTGATGTTGGTGGTAGTGGTCTGGTGGGTGGTTCGATGGTGGCAACAGGAACAACGTTCTATCTCTCAGGCAGTATGGTTGGGAGGTCTGCTCGGTGTGGCGTTTCTCCTGCGCACCAACACTTTTCTGATCGTGCTGCTGCTGATTGGTCTGATGGGAATTGCTGGCCCGATGGGTCAGCGTTGGCGAATGGTTGTTTTCCTGCTGATCGGGTTCCTGGCGTTTGTCTCTCCCTGGATGGTGTTTAATCGCGATGAGCAGGGTAAGACAGCCCTTCAGTTGAAAATAGAAAATGTGCTTCAGCGATACTGGTTTCAGCGCAACGATACTGGAGCATCCTCTCATCGGGCATTTGCTTCCAGGAAGCCCACCTATTCCATTGTGCATTCCGCAAACCGCTCAACTGCATCTGTTGGGGTCAGTCTTGAACCGTTTTCTCGGGATTCGGCTTTATGGTCTATTCCTTCTCACTTTTTGCACAACCAGATAGGTTCCTTGTTCGTTTTGCCGGTCAGTGTGCGAGGCCATTCTCTGGAAGCCATGGTCAAGGGGCCGATCTGGGAGATCACCTGGTCTGGCGCTTTGCGCGCGGAAAACGCGTTGCTGCTCTTTATGAATTTGGGGATCGTTGCTCTGGGTATTGCTGCAGCCTGGCAACGCTGGCGAGTGACTGGTTTGGTGCCAGCGCTGGTCCAGATAACGTACTATTTCTCGAACGCCCTGGCGCGCACTTCCGGAGGGCGTTATCTGGTGCCAGTGGATTGGGTGGTCTATTTCTATTTTGGACTGGGAGCGATTGAGGCTGTTCATCTCCTGTTGAAACGCACCCGCTTCGTTTTGTTGAACGAGCATCCCGAGCTATGTATGGCGGAGAGGAAAGAGCGACCGGCGGGTTGGCTGATGCCTGCCCTGGCGTTTCTTCTGCTGGGTGGAGTGATGCCGCTGCTCACTGGGCTTCCCGATCGTTATCCGACCCTCACTCGAGCCGGGGCGTTTCGTGCTGTTCAGGAGCAGGTATCGCTTTCCCATCTGGGATGGACGCGACAGCAATTCAATCACCTGTTTCGCCAACCCCAGGCGGTGGTGTTGCACGGTCGGTTGCTCTATCCGCGTTACCTGGCGGCCAGGGAGGGCCTGTGCAGGCGATGTCTGGTGCTGGATGCAGCTTTTGGGGAGCGTGATTATCCCCGTCTGTCGTTTGTGGTGTTGGGACCGGTCAGCGCCGGGGTGATCGTCCCGCTCAGGGATATTCCAGCCGATTTTCGTCAGGTGAATCTGGCTGCTGGACCCGATGTGTGGGTGATTGGGTGTCGCGAGCAGGTGGATGTGATCGGCCAGCAGCGCAAGTTCTATCCTGCGGTGCAGGCGCTGGCGCTGTTGGTCTATGACCGCCAGGGGAAGATGCATCTCTTCCGACCCGACTCTCAGTCGCCTGCCTGCGAATAGACTGGTGACTCTGGTCTGAGAAACGAACAGTTTTCGTGTAGCCATAAATAGCACTGCACAATTACTAACGGCAAATGATGCTCGCCCTTACTTTCGCCCGAAGCCGATGGAAAGCAGGGCAGAATAGATCGAGTAATCATCAGCGGCGAACGAAGTTCACCCTGCTTTGGCTCCATGCTGCTGGCTTTGGGGGGTTCGAAAACCTGATGCCTGGGGATGGTTGCCTGCAGCAGATTTCCAGGAGTCGCTTTTGTGAGCGGCGCACCTTTTTCAGGATTGACCTGTTGCCAAAAGGCGGTCTTATCGCTGAGATCGCAAAATAGGCAAAATCAATAAGAACCACTGCGCTCCCTGCGGCTCGTTTTTGTCGGCCGTCGGTGGTCAGTTCCCTACACCGTCACGGGTTCGCGCATCAGGCCTGCCTCGCGCACAATGCGCGGCACAATTTCTTCCCAACCAACGGCCATAATGTGCAGGCCGTTTACACCTTGGCCTCTGAAGCGCTTGATTTGCTCGATCAGTTCCAGGGCAATCTGCACGCCCTCCTCGGCCGCATTCCCGGCCTGCTCAGCGGCTTCGATGCGTTTCATCAACGATTCGGGGATGAAAACTCCAGGCACTTGCTGCAGGTATCGCGCCATCTTCAGGCTCTTGAGGGGGGTAATCCCGATCAGAATGTATACCTTGCTCAATACGTCTCGTCTGGCAAGTTCATTCAACCACACCTCCATACCGGCTATGTCGTACACCAGATTGGTCTGGAAGAACTGGGCCCCGGCGTTGACTTTCTTTTGCTCGCGCAAGGCCTGGAATTTGGGTTCGCTGGCGAAGGGAGAGGCTGCCGCTCCCAGGAAGAATTGAGGGGGTGTTTTGATCTCTCGACCGTCCAGATAGCGGCCTTCGTCTCTCATGCGGCGCAAAATCCACAGCATCTGAATTGAGTCAATGTCAATCACGTCCATCCGCCCGCGTGGGGGAGGAGCCAACTTCATGGAGTCGCCCGAAATGCACAGGATGTTGCGAATGCCCAAATCGAACGCTCCCATGACTTCGGACTGTAATCCCACCCGGGTGCGATCGCGCGCTGCAATCTGCATGACCGGCTCGGCTCCATGATCCAGGGCCAGTTTGCAGCAAGCCCAGGAAGCGGTGCGGGGAGTAGCCGAGGGGCTATCGGTGAAGTTGATGGCCGTCACATAGGGCTTGAGGGCCTCGATGTGTTGACACATTTTATCAATCTTGCAAGAGATGGGCGGCGCAATCTCAGCGGTGATCACAAATTCTCCGGCTTTCAGCTGCCGTTCTAGTTCGGAGACGGGTTGGGTGTATTTGGGGGGATGATATTGATTATCGCCCTGCCACCAGGCCGGTTGACGAAGCGGACGAAAGATCTCATCCCATACCCGATAGCGAACCTGGGGTGGTTGAAAGAGCAACCCCCGGATCACTTTTCCTGTACCAATCTCTTTGACGCGCTGCCACACGCCACTCCATTGTTCGCAGCCCACTTTATCCCAATCCAGGGGGGGGAGCACTTCCAGCAGGTGCTCTTCGCGTCCGAGCTTGAATGAACGCTCATAAATCTTATACCAGATGCAGGGGCGGGTTTCATCCACGTAACAATGCTCGCGGGTTGAGCCGCCACAAGGCCCATTTCGCTCCCCTTTAGGGCATTCCATCGGGCAGATGAAAGCCGTTTCCTGAAGCACGCAGTTGCCACACATGCGACAGCCAAACAAGGGTCCCTTGATAGCTTTTTCCAGCGTGGCCAACGCTCGTTTGGAGAACGGTTCATTTCTGAACGGCAGGTAAGGGGGTTGCCAGCGACGTCCAGGGGTAAAGATGGGCATGGGGCCTCCTTTCTACCTAACAGGTGGAGGATCAATTCCGAGAGGGTGTCGCCCTAATTGGTCAGATATGAATCAGCGTAGATCACCTTGTTGAGCAGAATTTGAGAGGTCTTCCAAACAGCGACTTGTTCGGGATCGCTCAGGTCGAAGTCTTCGATTTGCGGTTCCTGGCTGTTGGCGATGCGTTCGGCGATCTTATTATAGACCCGCGCCAGGGGAGTGGAAGTGTCTTTGGTCTCGATCCAGCGGATGACTTCTTTCAGTTTTTGATCAAACGGATTGGCGATCATCATCTGCAAGCCCACTCCCATCAACATGGCGCAATAGACCCGATTGATCAGAGAGCGATTCTCGGCCGGGACGGCGTTGGAGACGTTGCTCAATCCGACTGAAATCATGGGTGAAGGGTCCCAGGCGTAATGTAACATGCGCACGGCTTCGATCAGATGAGGGCAGTATTGCTGGCAGCCTGAAACGGTCAACACCAGCGGGTCAATGATCAGGTCTTCCATAGGGAAATCAATCTCCAGCAGGCGCGGGATGATAACATCTACGGCGATGCTCACCCGGGCATCGGCTTCTACTGGAATGCCGCTGCTGCCCATGGTCAGGGCAATCAATTTGGCGCCGTATTTCTTGGCCAGAAGCGGCACCTTTTCCAGCCGTTCAGGTTCGGCCGAAGTGGAATTCAGGATGGGTTGGGCTTTGCGGATGGTGCGCAGAGCGGCCTCCATCCCATCTACATTGGTCGTGTCAATCGAAAGCGGTACATCCACCACCGATTCAATGGTTTCCACGATCCACGGGAAGACCTCTGCCCAATCCTTTTTGCGCGGCCCCAGATTAATGTCAATGGCGCTGGCTCCTGCTTCGACCTGGCGCACGGCCAGGTCCATGAAGAATTCTCGATCGCGGTTGGCCAACGCCTCTTTCACTTTTTCTGAAATGATGTGAATGTTCTCTCCGATGATATACATGGTGGCCTCCGTCTATCGTTCGACTTGACTGTGCGTCGTGTGGACTTCGCTGTGTGGCGCTTCTCAAAGGGGTTCTCTTGATTCGCTTTTCCACGGCGTGTGAGGCAGAGCGGCAACAACGCTGGGAAATTTGTTCAGATCGGTATGAGGGAGGAACAATGCTGAAGTAAACGCTTCATAGAACGTATTATCGGCGGAGAGTTCAATGTAGGTCATGCGGTGGGCGATGTGGGTGATTCGCTCTCGCTTTCGCCAATCCAGCAGGGCGTAATAGGCCCCTTTGACCGAGGTATTGCCCAGGAATTCAAAACGCGACCACTCCAGATCGGGCAGCAGGCCAATCTGCACGGCTTTTTCCACGTTGATGTATTTGCCAAACGATCCTCCTACCAGGACACGCTCTACACTTTCCAGGGGAATGCCGACGTGTTCGGTCAGAACGGTGAAGCCAGCATAGATCGCGGCTTTGGCTCGCAAGAGATTGTCTACGTCCACTCGAGTCAGGACGATATCCTGGCCCGTAGCGGTTTCGGCTCCCCAGGCGACCACATACTCCCCGCCGTGCGCTCCTTCCCGGACCCGGGGCGTGGGTGCCGATAAATTGAAGTTTCCTCCCTTATCGAGAATACCGGTCAGGAACGCCTCGGCCAGCAGCGAGATCAACCCCGATCCGCACAAGCCTTTTGGCTTTCCACCCCCGATCACCCGATATGTGGGCTCAAGCGTTTCGCTATGAATCCATACTTCCTCAATAGCGCCGCGGGTGGCACGCATTCCATGCATGACGCCGGCACCTTCAAAGGCCGGCCCGGCCGAACAGGCGCAGGTGACCAGCCATTCGCGATTGCCCAAGACGGTTTCGCCGTTGGTGCCCACATCCAGAAAGAGAGAGACGTGCTCCGCCTGATCCAGGCCGGCAGAGAGCACGCCGGCGGTGATGTCGGCACCCACGTAACTGGCCACGCCGGGCAGGCAATCCACTACTGCTTCGGGATGGACGATCAAACCAGCTTCGCGCCCGGTGAGTGCAGGAGGGTGATTGACCACTGGTATAAACGGGGAAAGGCGAATGCTGGCCGCCGGAATGCCCAGGAATAGATGCATCATGGTGGTGTTGCCAGCCAGGGTCACCTTCACGATTTGTCCGGGAGGAACTGGTCCGGCAGGCGGTCTGACCCGCTTGCCGGCCTGTTCCAGCAACTGATTGATGGTATCCAGCACGCGCCGGCGCAGCTCCTGGGCGCCCCCTTCGCGTGAGGCATAGATGATGCGCGAGATCACGTCTTCGCCGCGGGCGATCTGAGCATTGTATTCTGCCACCTGAGCATAGACGTTGCCTGTCACCAGGTCTACCAGCCACAGGGTGACCGTGGTGGTGCCAATGTCTACGGCACATCCCCACAGGGGAGTCGATTCATCCAGGTGGCCGGGCAACAGGTCTATCAGGCGGGCGGTGTTGCGTTCGGGTGGGTGGAGATATTCCACCAGGGCAGTGACCTGCCAGTCGCTCTGGCGTAGCACCGGCCCGATCTTCTGCAATATCTCCAGCGAGGTCGTCAGGTGTTCAATGCCATGTTGACGGCGAAGACCGGTTTGCAGACGTGACCAGTCGTCCGTTTGATCCTCCATGCTCGGTGGGGAGAGGTGGAGGGGCAATCGTTGAATGGTCTGGCACAGCCTATAGTCATAGTCGGTAGGGGGAGTGATCTCGGCTACCACCCGGTCGGTGGTCAGGCGACGCTCGATCTTTTCCTGCGGTGGGATGAGGATGAGGGCATCCCCTTCTACCACTGTCTGGCAGGCCAGAGCGTATCCCTGCTGGATGTCAGCGGGAGAGAGACGCAGGGTGGAACGTCGTCGTACCTGTCCTTCGATGACCTGAACGGCACACCGTCCACAGCGTCCCTGTCCGCCGCAGGGTTGACCGATCTCTACGCCAGCCAGGCGAGCGGCCTCGCTGAGCAGGGTGTTGGTTGGGACGATGATTTGGGCCCGTTGGTCATCCCAGGTGAAGGTGACAGCGTGTTGCATGGCGAGTCGTTTGGGTTAATTCAGGGCTTGTTTCATGAAGGCAGGCAGGTCTACCGCTTCGCGCGGACCGACGCGGATCTCCCAATCGGGCAGTTCGGCTTCCAGTTCGCCGGAGAGGACGGCCACATGGCCGGGGATCACCAGGCGCTTACGAGATACCTTGCTGGCCACGTCGAAGGTTTTGATGGCTCTGGCGATGCGCTCGGCATCAAACTTGCCGGCGGCCCAGGCGGTGAGCACCGACATGCCCTCTGCATCGGTCACCACCAGCCAGGCTGGCAGGCCGCTGCCCTCTACTTCATTGGCCACCGAGAAGTAGGTGATGCTGAAGTTGGTGGTGACCAGCACTGGACTATCCGGCTGGGGCTGGTTGATCTCATACAGGCCAGGCTGGACTTGGATCGGCTTCTGGGGGTCGGTGTAGATGTTTTCGCGCAACACCAGCAGGGGGTAGAGCAATTCGGGTTTGAATTCGCTCAAGACGATGAAACCGGCATACTTGGCGATGGCCTGGGCGGCCGCTATGGCTTCGTCTCTGGCGTCGCAGGGGAAGGCGATGACCGGGTAGCCCAGGGGACGGAAGTTCTTGAGGGCCAGTCGTCGTATCTGGGTGGAGCGATTCAGCCATTCGGCCAGGGTGACTCCGCCGGGATCGAGGACCATGTCCTGTACGCCTTTGCTCTGAATGCGTTGGGTGAGATCGGCCAGGGCTTCGAGCGAATCGGCTTTGACGGCCAGGGCGGCAGCGTATGTTTTGGCCAGATCGGCCATGGCCTCGGCGTGGGACGCGTCGGCGGCGTAGAGCAAGGGGGTCTCGCCGCGGCAGGCCTGGAGTCCGGTTTGAAGCGTCGCCGGGTCGCCGATCAGGATCAGGGGGCGTGGACTTACGGAGCGGATGGTGCGGATAGCGGTCGCCAGGTCTCCGTCAGCCACGAGGGCGAAGCCATCTACGGTGAGGTCCAGGCCCACGTAGTTCGCCCGGTAGGCGTCGGCGGCAGCCACTTTTTGAGCCAGGTCAGGATCGCTTGCCCGTACTCGAATAAACAGGCCGGGTTTGTGGTAGAAGGTTTTCTCGTGCCGATAGAGGCAGATTTCGTTGCCGGCTTTGATCTCCACACCGACGCCTTTGAGGGTGATCAGGCGGATGGGGGGAGCGGCTGACTCGGCCAGTTGACGTTTGGCTTCTTCGGAAACGTAGGGGCAGGCACTGAGTTCGGCCTGTTTGGCCGCCAGTTTCATGGCAAAGGCCAGGCAGGTAGGGAAGCCGCATTCTTTGCAGTTGGTCTGGGGAAGGAGTTTGTAGATTTGAATGCCGGTGAGAGCCATGGGGTAGCTCCTTTGCTGGGCTCAGGCAGCCATCAGTTCCTGAATGGCCTGGCGAATGCGGGCGACCGACTCAGGATGGCGCAAGACAACGATGTCGGCCCCCGATTCGATCAGGGTCAGGGCGGTGAGGGTCTCCCAGTGGACGGCACGTTCTTTCCAGTCGCCCCAGGCCTGAGGTACGCCATGGCCGACTTTGGCTTCTTTGGTCTTCCAGGCTTCAAAGCCGGGGGTGACGATCATGGGGAATTGGGTCATGGAGTCGCCCTGCAGGGCCGCCAGACGCAGGCGTTCCATCACGGAGTAGCCGTACTCTATGCCGTAGCCCAGGGCGCCGGTGGTGGGGTCCATGAGGATGCGATCTTTGGGCATGCCCATGTCGCTGATCAGGATGTTGAGTTGTTTGGCCAGGTTGACGTCCATGGGGGTGCGGGCCTGCACCAGGTGGCCGTTGGCCATGGCGGCAGCGACGATGGTGCGGTAGTTTTTATCCTCGCAGATGCCCAGAACCAGGCGTTCTCCTTTGGTGGCTTCGGCTACAGGCACGAGCAGTTCGTTGTCTTTTTCGGCCTGACCCGGTCCCCACACGATCAGCGGCAGGCCTGTGGCAGTCAGGACGGATTGGACGGCCTTGACCGCCTGATCAGGGGTATCTTCCAGGGTAAGGGCCAGCACGATCAGGTCGGCGCCGATGGTTTCGGCTTTTTGGGCCCAGGTGGCCGGGTCGTTCATGGCCTCGCCCCAGGCCTCCCGCAGCAGCGGTGACCAGTCTTGGGGTTTGCGTGATTTGATTTCCACCGCGATAGCCGGGGGATGGGGTGGAGAGGCTTCAAAGTGCAGGTAGGGCATGGTGGTCTGTCCACCCACGGTCACCGTGCGGGTGCGCGTACCGCCCTCCGCAGCCGTAGCGCCGAGGGTCACAGTACGAACGTTGCCAGGCCATTTGTCTTTCGGGATTTCGAGAGGCATAGGTCCTCCGCTGGGTGGATGGGGTAAGGGAGGGTGGTCAGAGCAATCCGGCGCGCTTGCGGGCTTCGTTGCGTCGGGCGATGAAGGCCTCTATGGGGGAAGTGCGTTCGGCGGTGATGCCCAGGTCTTTCAGTTCTGATTCGTCGCGGGCGGCCAGGTGGCGCAGGATGTGGCGATAGGTCAGGTAGGCTGCCGGGTAGATGATGCCGGCGGCGTTATGGGTCAGGAAAACGATGCGGGTGTGCTGGTCGCGCATCAGTTGTACGGCCAGCGATACGGGGATATCCGGTCGGACGGTGGGCATGCCCTCGCGCATGACCTGCTCAGCGGTCAGAGTTTCTGTCTCTTCACGGGTGTAGGCGATGATCAGTTCCTCCATGCTGACCACGCCGATTCCGTTGCCTTCCTCATCCAGGACACATACGCCTTCAACGTTGTGCTCGAGCAAATAGCGGGCGATGTCGGTGATGGGCGTATTGCGTTTGCAGGTGGGCACGCCTACGGTCATCAGGTCGCGGACGAGAAGCGGTTTCATAGGCGATAGGCAGGGAAAAGGAGAGCTGGTTCTTCGCCGGCGGAGGCAGGTGAAGCAGGCGGGCGTCTTTCCTGTATCGAGGACATCTCCTCGCCTCCTTTCCGGGTTAGAACATCGGCTCCATGGTCAGGGCCGGATGGTTGTGTTCTTCCAGCCAGGCCAGAAGTTCTTCCACGGTGGTGACATGGCGTTCATCAGCGATCTTCTCGATCAGGTCCGGGTCACCTTCGCGGATGGCAACCTGTTTGAGTTCCTCGGCCATGGTCTCTTTCAGGATGGAGGACATCCAGACTACGCGCTTGAAGCCGCCATCGGCGGAGATGAATTTGGGGCTGAGCAGGTAATATTTGCCTACCCCCATCACGCCGGGGGTTTGCATGCCCCCTCCTGCGATGCCGGCCAGGGTGGAGAAGGTCATGCCGGCCGGGGTCATGGAGGGGTCTTCGCGCGAGACCACCATCACGCCATTGGCTTCGGGGATGATCATGACGATGCACTCGAAGCAGCCACAGGCCGTCATGGGATTTTCCATGATCGAATACATGGCCACGCGCTCGATGGTGCCATGAGAGCCGATGCCGGCATATTGAAGGGTGCCCTCCCAATATCCTTTGACAGGGTCAATCAATCGTCCCAGTTTGATGGGTTGATTGGGCCCGGTGGGGTTGATGCTGTAAGAGGCTTTGCAGTCGAGCCAGTTATAAGCGCCACACAGTCCCAGGCGTTCAGGGGAGATAATGCATACGTGATTGGGCGCAAACGACTGGCACAAGGTGCAGGAGTAAAATTCGTCCACTTTGTCATCGGTCAGATCGGCCAGGCGGCGATTGCGGTAATCGTAGGCGGCGCGGGCTTTTTCCAGCCATTCGGCATGCAAGGTCGGCTCGGTGATGATGGTGACTTCCACTTTGTCTACGATGGCGCCAAAATCTTCGTGGAAGCGGGCATGGAGGATGTTGCCCAGGTGTTTCAGGCGGAAGCCTTTCTCGGCCGCGGCGTTGGAGATGCGAATCCAGGCAATGTCACGCTGGCCGATATGCTGGATTCCACTGGCGCCGTTGATGAAGTAGTGAATCTGGCGTTCTAATACGGGTTCAAAGTCCTGTTGCATCTGACGCCCGGCCACTTTGACCACGATGCCCAGGTCCATGGCTCCCTGGGGCGGGATGTGGTCAAAATCTTTGCCGATCAGTTCGATCCTGCCATCGGTGACCTCGTCCATGCCGGCCATGAACAGGTATTCAAACGCCCGGCTGTGCTTTCCGCCGAACTCGACCCGCAGATCAGCTCTGCGCACCACTTCGCCCTCGAAGGCCGAGCCATAGGGCACAGGCACGTCTACGCTGGAGACTTTCACCTTGACGCCACGCACTTCGATGCATTTCTGCACCAGTCGTTCAGCGCGCTCTAAATCATCTTTCCCTTCGATCTCGTTGAAGGGCATCGAGACCACATGCTCGTAGGTGGTAATGCCCGTGGGCAGGATTTCGGGGATTACGGTGTCGGCAATGACAGGGAAGCCGAAGTTGATGGCGCCGGCGGCCATGGCGTATTTCAGATCGTCCACTTCTCCCAGGGCCAGCACGAAGGCGAAGACGCGTTCTTTGTTGTAGAGCAGGATTTCTCGCGCCTGGCCGGGCTTCAATCCACCAAAGGTCAGGGCGGAGCGGGTGGCAAAGCCCAGGGCATAGACAGCGCTCAAGGTGTCGGTGCCGAATGGGACGGTATAGGTGTCGTATCCCAATTCCACCCCCTCTTCGATCAGTTGGTGGATGATGCTGCGCCCGTTGACGTTGCCGCTTAGGAAGCACAGAATGTTGCGCCGTTGTAATTCGCGCACGATCTTGACCGCCACCTCGTTGGATTTGGCGCAACCCACAATAGCAGCAAAGCCAGGCATACGTCCGTCCACCAGTTGAATGCCCCAGGAGCGTAACTGAATATCGTCAATTGGGCCGTTCAGGTATCCCTCCTGGACTCGTTCTTCTGCCGTGGCATTTTCCGGGCTGGTGAATGAGGTCCCGCCAGCCAGTCGAAAGCCGGGCATGCGTTCTGGCTGCAATCCGTAGACGAAGCGGATGGCCTGGATCGCTTCGGCGGCCAGCAGGGTGGCCATGCCGCAATCCAGGGCTTCGCCCAGGTAGGGGGTCCAGCGCCGCGCCGCAGGCAGTGGATGTAGCAGGGCGCGCGCCTGTTCCAGAACCGTTTGCAGGTCGCCCAGTTTTTCCACGGCTTTGCCGGTCATGCCCAGGATGAGAGGCAGGTAATAAGCCGTGTTGGGAAAGGCCACCGGGGTATCGGGGCCTTTTTCGGCCAGCGCCTTTTTGAGCATGAATTCCGCTTCTGTGACCAACGCATTGGCCCCGCGGATAGCACGAGTGGCGATGTATCGTGACATACGTTCGTCTCCCTTGCTTCGTCTTGCGCAGTTGATTAGTCGCGTAGTCGTCGAGTCGATTCGTTTTGTCTCAAACTCACTTCTCCATCATCCAATCAGCCGACCAACCGACTGACAGACTAACCGACTACCCGACCATATATCGCTTCGCGTCGTTTCTCCAGGGGCAACGCTTCCAACGTTCGCATTCTGGCGTCGCCGCTGCGTCCGAATTTGCCTTCCTGCCAGGCCGGCAGACCGAGGGCGGCGCGCTTTTGATCAATATGGGCCAGGGCGGCTTCGATCATCTTCTGAGGTTCAGAGATGAACTCCAGTTTTCCGCCGAAAAGTTTCTCCCAGCCCTGGCTGATGTAGCGCGCCACTTTATCGCTATCGTGAACCCGGTCGGGCATGCCGCTGATCGGTGAGGAACCGCCGAAGATCACATAGGCGCCAGAAGCCACACAGTAGGTGGCAATGGCCAGGGCTTTCTCGCTCATCCATTCAGGGGCCAGGCCAACGGCGGGGATCTGGTCAATATCATCGCCCAGGCCGCCTTCCTCGACCATCTGGGTCAGGACGGTCAGGATGCGGGTGTTATCCACACAGGAGCCCAGGTGCAACACCGGGGGAATGCCCACCGTTTCACACACTTCGCGCAGGCCACTTCCCACTTCGCTCAGGCCGGCTTCGCCTACCAACAAACCCAGTTTGCCAGCAGCGATGGCTCCGCAGCCGGTTTGGACCACCAGCACGTCTTTCTTGAGCAGTTCTTTTACCACCGTGTTGTGCAGATAGTCCTGAGAAGAGCGCGGGTTGTTGCAACCCACGATGGCCGCTACCCCGCGAATCCGGCCGGAAATGATCGCATCGTTGAGCGGGCGGAAGGAAGCGCGATAGGAACCGCCCAGCATGTAGTTGATATATTCGTGGGAGAAACCAGGAATGACGTCTTCTTTGATCCGCGGAATACGCACTCTGGCCGGCTGACGGTTTTTGAAGTTATCAATCGCCACTTTCAGAATCTGTTTGGCAATGGTCAGGCCTTTGTGTTCATCAAACTCGATGTGCATGGCGCCGCTGATCTTGACCTTGGGCGAAGTGGTGATGATCAGGGTGTGGAAATTCTGCGCCAGGCTGACCAGGGCCTGCATAATGCATTGCACATCCACCACCATCGCCTCCACAGCGCCGGTCAGGATCGCCAGTTCCTGGTGCAGGAAGTTGCCTGCTGCGGGGATACCCTGGCGCATCAGGATTTCGTTGGCGGTGCAGCAAATGCCGGCCAGTTGTATCCCTTCGGCGCCGGCGGCCCGGGCATATTCCAGAATCTCCGCATCCTGGGCGGCCACCACCATCATCTCGCTCAGATTGGGTTGGTGACCGTGCACAATCACGTTCACCATGTTTTCTTTGATCACCCCCAGGTTGGCCTGGCCGAGCAGGGGAGCCGGCGTGCCGAAGAGAATATCGGAAACATCGGTGGCGATCATTGAGCCACCCCATCCATCGGCCAGGGCGGTGCGAATGGCGTGGAGCAGAATGTGTTCCGGGTCCTGATCGTCGCCGATGTGTGTCCGGTGCAGGGCCTCCACCACCTCCCGATCAATCCCCCGCGGCCAGACGTTTAACCGTCGCCACAATTCCTGACGCTTCTTCGGCGCCCGGCTGGCTGGGACAATTGCCCCGTTTTGCTGGCCGAACTGAGCGATGTATAGATCCGCCAGGTCGTTGGCGATCTCTTCTGGCGAGCGCCCCTCAATGGGAATGCCATATCGGGATGCCACAATGCGCAGTTTGGCGACATCCCGAATCCAGTATCCCTCCGCCTGACCGTTGGCCGTGGCCTTGAGCAGAAAGGCCATATCGCGCCCGTGATCGGAGTGAGCCGCCGCTCCCGCCGCAATGGCGCGCGTCAGGTTACGGGCCTGAATGGTGTCAATCGTTGCTCCGCATACTCCCACATCCCCCTCTTTAGTCAGCCGGCACGGTCCCATGCCGCACTGCTTGCAACACATCCCCGCTCCACCGATGTTGCAGGGCACCATCCGGTCGGCGCGAGTGAACGCCGTGCTCACACCCAATTCCTCCGCCCGGATCAACATCTCCTGCGCCGCAGGGTCGGTGGAATACTCGTGGAGTTCTCGCTTCCTGGTCATTGCTCACCTCACTGGTTATCTCCGAACCGTTCCCAACTCTGCCTCCAGCGCTATTCGTCCCTCTTCAACACACCAAAACCCGGACACGGCCAGAGTGGACGTCCACGATAAGGAACGCGTTGCACGAACGACACTACCCCTCGCGTCGTCTCAAAGACCACTGTGTGGCGGAAAAAGCCATTGCCGTTCTTGCGCTCCATGGCCGTGGCCGGCTCTTCTGGGATAGGCAGCGGATCGAGATAGCCCATCTCTCGTAATCGCGCCTCGATTTGCTCGCCTTGAATTTGATTGGGATCGTAAGTCACTTCAATCACCTGGAAGGCACTCGAAGCATACACTTCGCTGACCCCCTTCATTTCGAGCAAAATGCGCCGCACTTCGCTGACATGGTGATCCCCATACAGCGCTGGGGCATCAAACCGTTTGGTCTCCATGCGACCTCCTTAGAAACAGCACTTATCCTTCACATCTTTGGAGCCCTGTTCTCATGTTGTTTTGCTTTTTTCATTCTAGCATCAGAGTCCGAATTGGCGGGAAAGTTAAGAACATTATCAGTACAAAGCAGGATGAATGTATTTCCCCTGCTCCTGACCCACTCCCCAATTCTTTTTTGTACCACGGAGATATGGAGCCGCAGAGTTTTTTCATTAAACGCCCCTCCCTCTCTCCGCCTCTCCGTCTCTCCGTGGTTTTTTCTCTCCCTCTCTCCGCCTCTCCGTCTCTCCGTGGTTTTTTTCTCTCCCTCTCTCCCTCTCTCCCTCTCTCCCTCTCTCCGCCTCTCCGTCTCTCCGTGGTTTTTTCTCTCCCTCTCTCCGTATGTTGGAATGGCTATTGGCGAGTTCTAGTATAATCACCCCATGTTGTGGATTTCATCCTGTCTCCGGCGTGGAGGGGCACGCTTTATTCTGCTGGCGCTCTGGCTCGGCTCAGCCTCTGGATGGGCGCAGGCTGCCTCACCTCCGCTGCTCTCCCTGGCCACGGCCTATGAATTGATTGACGCAGTCAATGCCTACCGGGCCCAGAATGGATTGCCTCCTTACTCGATCAATCCGATCCTGATGCAACTGGCCCAGACTCATGCCGAATACATGGCTTCGATTGGCACCGTGACCCACACCGGACCGGGCGGCACCTCCTATCGTGATCGGCTTGCTGCAGCCGGCTATGTTGCCTCTTTTGCTTCTGAGAACATCCTCGGCGCCTCGACCAACCTGAGCGGCTGGGAGATCGTCACCTCGCCCTACTGGGCTGACCCGGATCACCAGCACACCCTGCTCTCGCCCAATCTGCAGGAAATCGGAGCCGGCGTAGCCCAAAGCGGCGGACGCTGGTACTACGTGATTGACTGTGCTACCCCGGAAGGAAGCAGCGCTTCCGCTCCGACCCCTGGTCTGCCTGCCCCGACCTCAGTCCTCTCCCCCCCCTCAGCACCGATTCGCGTCACCCCGGTCACCGTAATCCCCAACACCCCCCTCCCAGATGGTTCGATCAAACATCAGGTTCAACCCGGCGAAACCCTATGGTCCATCGCCATCGCCTACCAGACCACCATTGCCCAACTGAAGACCCACAATCGCCTGACCTCCGACACCATCTATCCAGGCATGACCCTGCTCATTGTTCCCCCTGCACCCACCGCTACCCCAACCCTCACCCCTACGGAAACACCCTTTCCTACCTCTACCCCTTTCCTCTTTCGCACCTCCACACCCACCTTCACACCCAGCCCAACCCCTGTCCCTGCCCCGGCGCTGGATCGGCGGCAGAGCAGCCTGATTCTGAGCTTGATCGTGGGTCTCTCCCTGGTGGTTGCCGGCGCCTTGACCGCTCTTAGCGCCCGCCGGCGCCTCTCCTCCGCTTCAGACAATACACAATGACCCTGTCCTGCTACCTCAAAAGTTGTATGACAAATTTCAGGTCAAAAGAGTACACCCTTCTCTCCTTGTTTGAGTATAATCCCTGATAGATTTTGTGCAAAATTTCACAAATAGACCTGTGATGCCCGGGGTAATGTCCACACTGACCTGTGGACACAGAAAAGCCCAAAAAAGCCGTGATCTGCTTGTGACTTGGTGTGTACCTTGTCAGAGCCTCTGTCCCTCGTGGCCTTGTGTGGGCCCTGATTAAACAACAATTTCCTGGAGGAACTGATTGACCATGATGAACGAAATCCGCATTGACGCTCTTCTCCCCCCAGAAATGGCCACGCGCGCTGAATACCTGGGCGTGCGCAAGGCTGAAATGCCGGCCTTCAAAATGTTCACCCTGGCCGTTCTGGCCGGTGCATTCATTTCCCTGGGGGCGATTTTCTCCATCGTGGTATCTACTGGTTCGTTCACAGTGAGCGCCCCTGATGGACAGATGTTGTATTTCGTCGCTATGCCTTACGGACTTTCTCGCTTGTTGGCGGGTCTGGTGTTTTGTCTAGGACTCAGCCTGGTGATCGTTGGGGGAGCAGAACTGTTTACCGGCAACACCCTGATCGTCATGGCCTGGGCCAACCGCAAGGTGAGCACCTATGCCCTGCTGCGCAACTGGGTCATCGTCTATGCCGGCAACTTCGTTGGCGCCATCGGCACGGTGATCCTCACCCTTCTCGCCCGGCATTACACCTTCGCCTCTGGCGCGATCGGCGTCACCGCCCTCAAGATCGCCATCAGCAAAGTGAACCTGGACTTCTGGCAGGCGTTGATGCTGGGCGTTCTGTGCAATGCTCTGGTGTGCCTGGCGGTATGGATGACCTTCAGCGCACGCAGCACCTTTGATAAAATCATCGCCATCCTGTTCCCCATCTCCGCCTTCGTGGCTGCCGGTTTCGAGCACAGCATAGCCAACATGTATTTCATCCCCTACGCCTTACTCATTCGGGCGTTCGATGCAGAATTCGTCACGACCATCGCCGACCGCGTCAGCGGCCTGGATCAACTCACCTGGACAGCCTTCTTCATAAACAACTTGATCCCGGTCACAATTGGCAACATCATTGGCGGTGCCGTGCTGGTGGCGGCAGTCTACTGGCTGGTCTTCCTGCGCAATCCAAACCCATAAAAGGTGGAGTCATGAAAGCATACGTCCTGATCAAAATTCGTGCCGGTGAAGTGAAAGAGGTGGTTCGTCAACTGCGCAAACTCGAAGGCGTGCAAGAAGCCCACATGACTTTTGGACCCTATGATGCCGTCGCGGTGGTCGAAGCGTCAGATGTCTCCCGCATCGGCGTGATCACGGCCACCGCCATTCAGCCCATCCCTGGGGTGGAGCAGACCCTCACCTGCCTGGCCGTAGACGTCTGACCTTCAGACGCGCCTTTCCTACCCCACTAACGGGGCCTGTCCAGGCGGCGCTGATCCACCGCCTGGACAGATTGCGCCCTCCCCTGCAGCGCCCCTTCCCATCCTGGCTGGCTGAACGCAGTCCTGGATAGATTTGCCCTTTAGCTGGAAATATTGTACAATCCTGACCATGCCCTACGGGATGAGAAGGACAGGCCGCCGCGCCGCCCGCAACCACCCTGCCCCCCAGATCGTTCTTCTCCTGTCGGGCCTGATCCTGCTCCTGCTGGCGGCCTGCGCTTCCCCTTCGGACCCTGAACCGGCTGACCTCACCCCCAACGCGCCCTCATCCCCCCCGACCGCCACCCCCTTCCAGCCCTCCCGTGACCTTCTCCTCTCCTCGGCCTCCTCTCCCCCCCTGACGTTCCCCACCGCCATCCCGGCCACCCAGCCCTCCCTGCCGCTCAACCTGACCCTGGAGATCAATCCCCTGACCGGTCTGCCTGCGGCGGACCCGGCCTTGCTGGATCGGCGACCGCTGGCCATCAAAATCTCCAACTATCCGCGCGCCATTCGCACTCAGCAATACGGCCTTAATCTGGCGGATCACGTCTTCGAGTATTACATCGAATGGGGGAATACCCGTTTCATTGGTGTCTTCTACGGCAACAATGCCGCTCAAGTTGGGCCGGTGCGTTCGGGACGCTTCTTTGACGAACACGTGGCTCGCATGTATCATGCCTTTCTGGTGTTTAACTACGCTGATCCGCGTGAACTCAACTACTTTGGACGGACCGATTTAGCCCCCTATGTGATCATGCCCAGTCGCTGTGCAAGTGGAGTTTGTGCCCCTTTCTTTGTTTACAACATTGCTCGTCTGCCTGATGAAAAGCACCTGACCAGTTATTTCGACATGACCCGTTTTCCCCAATTCCTGGCAAAAAGTGGACTGGAAAACACCCGTCAACCCTTACGCTATGGCTTCTTCAGCGAAATCCCCCCTTCGGTCTCAGAGCGTGTACGCCGCGTTGAGATCACCTATTCTCCGACCGATTACCATTACTGGGAATACGATCCCGATCGTCGTCTATACCTACGCTATCAGGAGACTCAGGATTTCGATCCTGCCACTGGCCAAGGCAGGACCTATGCGCCGCTGATAGATGCGGCCACGGGTGAGCAGGTATCTGCACAGAACGTGGTCGTGCTCTACGTCTCTCACACCTTTGCCAACACTTTCAACGCCAAAGACGAAGTCTATCATATCCATCTGGTAGATTGGGGGCGAGCCTGGGTCTTCCGCGATGGACTGGTCATCGCAGCGGAATGGTCTCGGCCTCAGCGCGATCAGCCTCTGATGCTCACTACCCTCTCTGGCGATCCGATCTATTTGCGTCCTGGTCGCACCTTCTTCCAGGTCATCGGCCTGACGTCCACCCTAGATCAGAAAGGCGATGTCTGGTCGTTCGATTTTCACACCCCCTGAGATGTTTATCCTCTACAGGAGATTTTCCCATGACAGCCCGTTTTGAACGATTAGCCACGGTTTTACAGACCTCTGGCCTGGATGCGATAATTCTCAATCCAGGTCCCACGTTGACCTATCTCACCGGCCTGCATTTCCACCTGATGGAGCGCCCGGTGGTGTTGTTTTTCGCCCGTGAGCAAACCCCGGCCATCGTCCTGCCCGAACTGGAAATGCCCAAACTGGCCGGGTTACCGATCACACCTTTCCCCTATGGCGAAAATCCTGCCGGGTGGCACACGGCCTTTCAGGGCGTGGCGCAAACCCTGGGGTTGAATGGCAGGCGCATTGGGATCGAGCCGCGTCAGTTACGATTGCTGGAATTTGAATACGTTCGAGCCGCTGCACCTGAAGCGGAGTTTCGCGATGCTTCGTTGGCGCTGGCGATACTGCGAGTGCAGAAAGATGCCGGTGAAGTGGAGAGAATACGGAGGGCAGTGCAGATCGCAGAGGCGGCTTTTGAAGCCACTCTTCCCCTGATTCAGGTGGGCATGACCGAGAAGGAGTTGGCCGCAGAATTGACCATTCAATTGCTGCGACACGGCTCGTCGCCAGAATTGCCGTTCTCGCCGATTGTCTCGGCCGGGCCGAATTCGGCCAATCCTCATGCTTCGCCCACCGATCGGCGTTTACAACCCGGTGACCTGCTGGTGATCGACTGGGGCGCCTCGTTCGATGGTTATGTTTCTGATTTGACTCGCACACTGGCGATCGGCGATGTGCAGGAAGAGTATGTCACCATTCATCACATTGTGCAGGAAGCCAATGCGGCTGGTCGAGCGGCAGCCCGCCCTGGTGTTCCCTGTGGTGAAGTCGATCGGGCGGCGCGGGCGGTGATTGAATCCGCAGGGTATGGAGCGTTCTTCACTCATCGCACCGGACATGGATTGGGTTTAGAGGCCCACGAAGAGCCGTATATCCGTGGCGATAATACAAAACTCCTGGATGTGGGCATGGTCTTCACAATTGAACCGGGCATCTATCTGCCCAACCGCAACGGGGTGCGGATCGAGGACAATGTGGTGATCACCGTCAGCGGAGCGGAGGTGCTCTCTACGCTGCCCCGTGAGATGCGGGTGGTAGGGTGATCCGCAGGATGGACGGTGGACGGACGATGGACGATGGACGATGGACGATGGACAACGGTCTATGGTCTTCGTCTATGGTCTATGGTCTGTGCTCCACAGAACTTTTCAATCATCCACTAAAACAGCAGGGAAATCTCTATGTGTGCAGGCGGAAGGCATCTTGAGCGGCTGGTAGTGGCATAAGGGCAAAATTTCTGCCCAGGAGATATGACTACTGAAAAGTCCTGGTCCTGCATTCTCCTCTCTTTTTTCAGGCTATAATCACACGTATGGCTCAACTTCTTCCGGCGACTGAACCGTTTTTCTTCCCTGGTGATCGCTCCAGGGCCGGTGTGCTGCTGATCCACGGCTTTACCGGCACCCCTAAAGAAATGCGCTGGATGGGGGAATATCTTCATGCCCAAGGATATTCCTGCCTGGGCATCCGACTGGCTGGTCATGCGACCTGCCTGGACGACATGATCCGTTCCCGCTGGACCGATTGGACGGCCTCGGTAGAAGACGGGTATCACCTGCTGCGTGGAGTTACCGATCGGGTGGTGTTGGCCGGGCTTTCGATGGGTGGGGTGCTGGCGTTGTTGATGTCTACGCGCCTGGAAGTGGCAGCGGTGATCGCCATGGCAGCTCCCTATCGCCTGCCCACGTCGTACACGCCACGACAAATTCGTCTGTATAGTTATATACGTCGTTATATGCCCAAAGGGGATGGCGAACCGGGTGCAGATTGGTTTGATAAGCAGGCCTATGCGGATCATGTGTCGTATCCCCTGCACCCCATTCGTTCGATCGCTGAGTTACAGGCCTTGTTGGGGGAAATGCGATCCGCCCTGCCACAGGTCACGGTGCCGACGTTGTTGATCTATTCACGCCAGGATCCGGTGGTGCTGCCCGAAAGTGGACCGTCTATCTTCGAGCAGGTCGGCGCCCGGGACAAGGAATTGCTATGGGTCTCGCAGAGCGGGCATGTGGTCACGCGAGATGCGGCGCGGGGAGAGGTGTTCGAGGCGGCAGTCACCTTTCTTCGGCGGTTGGGATTGTAATCGGCTGGGGAGTCGCAAGTCCTTCGGAGAATTCTGTCCGTTCAGGAGAGACCGTGAATCGGAATTTGGTCTTGATTGTGATTGCCCTGTTTACATGGGGCATTGGTGAAGGAATGTTCTATAACTTTGCGCCGGTTTATCTGGCCTATTTGGGGGGCGATCCGCAGCAGATTGGGTGGATTCTGGGTGCATTTGGGATGGCGATGGCGGTTACTCATCTTCCAGCCGGCTGGATGGCCGATCGGTGGGGGCGTCGCCCCATGTTGATCGCTGCCTGGGTGATGGGACTGATGGCCACCGTAATTATGGCCTGGGCCAGGGCGTTGCCGGCGTTCGTTGTCGGGTTCTTGCTGTATGGTATGACGGCCTTCGTCTCTGCGCCGCTTTCCAGTTATGTGACGGCGGCACGAGGATCGTTATCGGTAGGGCGGGCGCTAAGTCTGCTCACTGCCTCGTTTAGTTCAGGGATGATCCTGGGGCCGTTGCTAGGAGGGTGGCTTGGAGAGCAGTTCGGGTTGAGGATGGTCTATGGGGTTGCGGCAGGTTGGTTTGCGCTTTCGACGATGGCAGTTGTATTGATTGAAGGCCAGCCGCTGGATGTGCATGACTCCACTGCACCCCCACCGGATTTGCTTTCAAACGGCCCACTGTTGCGCTTTTTGGGTGTGATTGCACTGGCTACGTTTGCCATGTATCTCCCACAGCCGTTGACGCCCAACTTTCTGGAGCAGGTGCGCGGGTTGCCGCTGTGGATGTTAGGTCAGGCGTTTACGGCCAACGCCCTGGGGAATGTGGTGCTCAGCCTGTCGTTGGACCGACGGTCGCCAGGCCGAGGCTATCTGGCGGCGCAGGTTCTGGTAGGGATGTTTGCCTTTCTTATGTGGCGTGGATCAAGTGTGCGACAGGTGTATATCGGATATTTTCTGTTAGGTGGGTTTCGGGCGGCGCGTCCCCTGGTGCTGGCACAGGCACGGGCTCTGATTCACGCTTCGCAGATGGGAAGGACCTATGGTGCGATCGAGACGATTCATTCGATTGTCTTGATCCTGGTTCCACCCCTGGCCGGGTTTTTGTTTGCTCGCGATCCCTATCTGATCTATCCGATTGCCATCGCTCTGATCCTTTGTTCCGTAGTGGTTACGCTGATTCTCTGGCCTCGACCCGCCAGGGCTGGGGTGCCGGTTGGTTTGAAGGAGGTGCGATGAGTGTATTGGAGATCGTCTCATTTACTCTGGGTCCAGCGCAGACCAACGCCTATCTGGTGGCCGATCCCCTGACGGGAGAGGCGGTGGTGATCGATCCGTCATGGGATGGAGAGGTCATTCTGGCAGAAGCCCGGCGACGAAATTGGCGGATTGGTCATCTGTGGTATACCCATGCCCACTTTGATCACATCGGCGGAGCCGCCGCTATCGCCGATGCATTGAATCCGTTGCCGCTGGTGGCGTTACACCCGGCAGATCACTTTTTATGGCGTTCTGGTGGAGGGGGAGCGTTTTTTGGTTTTGATATTGATCCTGGCCCTGAGCCAACAATCGAGTTGTATCATGGGCAGGCGTTGCATTTGGGCCGGGCGCGTTTCGAGGTTCGCCATACCCCAGGGCATACCCCTGGTCATTGTGTGTTGTATTGTGCCGAGGAGCAGGTGTGTTTCTGTGGCGATCTGATCTTTTTCGGTTCGGTGGGCCGAACGGATCTTCCGGGCGGCGATTGGGATGCTTTGGAGCAGAGCATTCGCCAGCAGATTTATACGCTACCCGAAGAGACGCGTTTGCTCTCTGGCCATGGCCCGATGACGACGGTGGGACGGGAGAAGCGGTTCAACCCCTTCGTCCCTGGCTGAGGATGGCGGCAAAATCGGCAGGGTAATCGGCGCGGAAGGTGAGATGGTCGCCGCGACTGGGATGGATGAAGGTCAGGGAACGAGCGTGGAGGAGCGGACGGGGAATGGGCTGGGAGAGGAAGGGGGGATCGGTAGAGGTTTCAGGACTGTAGAGTGTGTCTCCCAGCAGGGGATGACCAAGGGCGGCGGCATGGACGCGTATCTGGTGGGTTCGACCAGTCTCGGGGAGGGCTTCGACCAGGCAGAATGCGCCAAAGCGTTTGAGCACGCGGAAGTGGGTGATAGCGGGTTTTCCGTTTCGGGGGTCTACGATGGTGCGATGTTTGTGCCCTACGTTGACCCGCAGGGGGTGACGAGCCGTCCGCTCGGCCCAGGCCGGGTTGCCCGAAAGCAGGGCGTGGTATTTTTTGATCACCTGATGATGTTCAAATTGCAGGCTCAGGGCGCGATGCGCTTCGGCGCTGCGTGCCACCACCATGACACCGGTGGTGACTTTATCCAGGCGATGGACGATCCATACTCGACCATAGGTCGCTTCGAGCAGGCGGATCAGGTAGGGGGCCTGGGGTTGCCAGCCATCCGGCAGGACAGGCAGGCCGGCTGGTTTATCGAGCACGATGAGATGTTCGTCCTGGAAGAGGATGAGGAATGGGAGCATGGGAGCGGGAGATCGTAATGCCAACTTTGGTTGGTGAGGAAACCACTGAGATATGGAGAGCACGGAGGTTCTTTGGGAGTAATCACGGAGAAGAGGAAACCGCTGAGACACAGAGAGCACGGAGAAGGGAGAGCGTAATGCCAACTTTAGTTGGTGAACGTACCGCCGACTTTAGTCGGTGTAATGCCAACTTTAGTTGGTGTAATGCCAACTTTAGTTGGTGTAACGCCAACTTTAGTTGGTGAACGTACCGCCGACTTCAGTCGGTGTAACGCCAACTTTAGTTGGTGAACGTACCGCCGACTTTAGTCGGTGTAATGCCAACTTTAGTTGGTGAACGTACCGCCGACTTTAGTCGGTGTAATGCCAACTTTAGTTGGTGAACGTACCGCTGACTTCAGTCGGTGTAACGCCAACTTTAGTTGGTGAACGTACCGCCGATTTTAGTCGGTGTAATGCCAACTTTAGTTGGGGAACGTACCGCTGACTTCAGTCGGTGTAACGCCAACTTTAGTTGGTGAACGTACCGCCGATTTTAGTCGGTGTAACGCCAACTTTAGTTGGTGAACGCAGAGGCAGGATCAGGTTTCATCGGTGAACAAGGCCTGTAATTCGGGCGTGTGGGTAAAGTAGTTGCGGTAGGCAGCGGTTTCCATTAAGACGCTACGTAAGGCCACGAATAACTCGGCCTGAAGATAGGGGTCTTTTTCAGGTTTCTGCGGTGAGAGGGTTACCTGATCGTTTTGGGTCGTGATGTTGAGATGGCCGCCAGCCGCCAGCCAGTGCAGGCCAATCTCTACGGCTACAGGACGGGCCGCCATGGCTGCGGCCAGTTTTGACAGGGAGGTGACTCCGCTGCGCCGGTTGAGGGCATATTTGCACAGGCCGGCCAGTCGCGTCAGGAATGTTTCAGGGGTGTGATCAGCAGGGGAACGGGCAATGACATACACGACCTGGGGTTGCACTGTTTTCAGGGCAGCGCGCAGTTCAGCGGGAGAAGGCGGCGTGGTGTAGATGACGAAGTGCTCGGCCGGATGCAGAGCAAGCCGGGATACGCCCCGGGAGGAGTCGCTTCCTTCGGCCCAGACCAAGGCGTCGGGCGGCAGGTCAGACCAGGAGGGTCGAGATCGCCAGTCATGGAGGGTCGGGGCCAGTCGGCGGAGGGTGAGGGGGGTGGGTTCGATGGAGCGCCAGGCACGGAAGTGAAGGGTGATCTGTCGCTGGCCGCGATAGGAGGTGGCTCGCAGGGAGTAGGCGATGTCGAGGTGCTGGCCGGGTTCGGGGAGGTTTTCGCCAGCGCCGCCCCACCATAGCAGGCTTTGGGTTTGCCCGTTTTGGTCTTCGATGGTGAGGCGCAGGTGTTCGCGGGTCGGGCCGATCTCGGTGGCCGAGCGCAGGGTCACATTTCGTGTAGCCAAGACAAGCTCAGGATTCCCCGCACCAAAAGGGGCCAAACGCTCCAGTTGTTCAGCCAGGTCGAGGGTGATCTCCTCCAGGCCAAGCCAGGCGTCAATCTCCAGGGTTGGTTCTTCATGGGCGCGCGCACCCAGTTGGGTCTGGATAGCCCGCAGCAGACCAGGACGAAAGGTCGGATAGTTCTCAGCGGTGAGGGAGAGGCCGGCGGCCATGGGATGCCCACCAAAGTTGAGCAGCAACGATTGTTGGGTGGCAATGGCTTGCGTGATGTGCACTCCTTCGATCGAGCGCGCCGATCCACGCAGGATGCCATCGCTCTCGGTGAGTAGAACCACGGGTTTGTTGTAACGCTCGACCAGTTTGTTGGCCACAAGACCAAGCACACCAGTTGGCCAGTGGGGATGAGCGAGAATGAGGGCTGGTTCGGTCAATTCTTCTGGATGCTCGCGCAGGTGGTGTTCAATGGCCTGCAAGACCTGGGAGGTGAGCAGGCGACGCTGGACATTCAGGCCTTCGACCTGGGTGGCCAACACTCGAGCCCGCGTCGGGTCACGGGTGAGCAGCAGTTCCACGGCCGGGTTGGCATCGCTCAGCCGTCCCAGGGCGTTTAAGCGTGGGGCAAAGGTGAAGCCGATGGTTTCTTCGGTAGCAGTTTCCAGGGGGGTGCCGGCCAGTTCGGCCATGGCGATCAGACCCGGTCGGCGACTTCGACGCAGGGTGTGTAGTCCACGCTGGACCAGGGCGCGGGTTTCGCCACGCAGGATGGCCACATCGGCCACCAGGCCCAGGGCAGCCAGGTCGAGCAGGTCGGCAGGATCGAGGGAGGTTTGTTCTTCGTCGAGCAGCCGTTCGGCCAGTTTGCAGGCCACACCAACGCCGGCCAGATGGGCCAGGGGGTGATCAGGGGGGAGAAGTTTGGGGTTGAGGATGGCCTGGGCATTGGGCAGGTGGTCGCTCAGATCGTGATGGTCGGTGACGATCACGTCCACCCCCCGGGCACGAGCATAGTCAATGGCTTCAAAGGCGGTGATGCCGGTGTCACAGGTGAGGAGCAGGCGAATATCGCGTTTAAGCAGTGACTGGAGGCTTTCCAGATGAAGGCCATGACCTTCTTTGCCGCGGATCGGAATGTAATAGGTCACATGGGCATTCAGGGCGCGCAGGGTGTGGACCAGTACTGCTGTGGCAGTCTGTCCATCTACGTCAAAGTCGCCCCACACGCCGATCCGTTCACCGCGGCGAATCGCAGTGCGGATGCGTTCGACAGCCCATTCGATTCCCCGCTGGGGTGGGAAGACAAGATCGGGGAAGGGGGTAGAGGGGAGGTGGTCGGGATCGAGAAATGCCCGAGCGGAGGTCACGTCGGTGAGGCCGCGGCGGATCAGGGTCCGGGCCAGAAGCGGCGGGAGGTCGAGTTCGGCAAAGGAGGGTGGTACGGAAACGGGAGGGGGGTCTAGCCAGCGGGTCATGATGGGGATGTATATCACATTTACCGTTGGAGTGCCAGGATGGTTGAGTTTAGACAAACGATTTTTCCCTGACACAGGGTCATGAATAGCACCTTACCCATCGAAAATCAAGCGGTTTGTGTGTTCTCAGCGCCTTTTCTAGACGACCGAATGGCGCATTTTGGGATTTTGGGTATTCTGGAGCGGCCCGTGCGCCAGCCTGGGGGTTTTCCGCGCAATTTCGGGGGGCAGGCTGGCGTGCCAATCAGCGCGAAGATCGGTTTCAGGCTCTGGCGCACCCATTGTGGGATGAGACGGGTGACGGATAAATGCCTGCGCCAGGGCTTTTGAATAGTCATATACTCTGCACAAAAACGTTTATTGGGAACGACTGGCCATGGAAGTTGCCTTTCCATGGCGAACACTATGGCTTTCCTTGCCATTTTGTTGGATTATTGAAAAGCCCTGTGCTTGTGCAAGTGTGCATGCAAAAGTTGTCAGTGCTACAGTATACCTGGGGGCAAATCTGGCGCCTGGCTTATCCAAATAGGCTACTTTCGCCATATATAGACTTTGCCGCTCCTCATTTGACCAGGGATGCTGTTATGTTTCTGACAACATTTGAGTGCGCACCCTGTGCATACCCTGCTTGACAAAATGGAATGAGTATGTTATGTAAACGCCTGGGTGTTCACAACCCCAGGTTGCTACCAGAGGGCGATTTTGCTCAAGGGCAGAACCGCAGGGTTTTTCAAAGATTTAATGCTCCACCTCTTTTTGTACCGCTAGGCTTTGCCTGGTAGTGTGCCGACCATAGGTCGGCAGTACAATTTTATGTTACTGAGAGTCACGGCAACTGTAAGAAAGGCCCAAAGTAGAATTTTGAAAAGCCCTAGCAGAACCGTCACAAATATTGTCTAAACTCGAGAAGAATGGTTATCATGTCTTGGATCAGGTCATTGGTTCTGCTTTTTGTGTTGTTATATGGTCTTTTGTCAGGCCAGCGGGTTCGCGCTGAGATTAACGGTGCAGATCGGATTGTGAATGCACCTTATTTCGGGCCAACCTTTGTGGATAGGTTTGGGGAAGCGGCAATTTTCTGGTTTGGTCGCGTGACTCCTACAGAGAATTACACCGAAGTGCGTATAGCTTACTATGACAGCGAATTGTGGGTGTATGTAGCGGTTGTAGACCGTCGTCTATGGTACGATGTAACGCCTTCTGCCGATGATCTAATCCGTTGGGATGCAGTCACGCTCTATCTAAGCACTTCAGGCAATGTTGGGGGGACCCCTGCTCCAACTGCTTATCGCTTTATCTCTCAGGCCCGTCCAGAGCCGAGGCATGATCCGCTCTACGTCTTGGCTTATCGCGGCACTGGAGCAGATTGGGAGACGCGTTCGATTCCTTTTACTACCAAACCCGGATGGCGTGGTGATGCATGGAACAATAATCGCGACGATCGTGGCTGGGCAATGACTTTTCGCATTCCCTTTGCGTCTTTGGGATGGTCTTCTCCGCCTCATGGTCAGACCTGGGGAATCGCTCTGGCAATCCATGATCGGGATTATGCGGGGAGCACGTCTATCCCGGACAAGGTTTACCCTGAAGAGATGTCGCCAGATCAACCGGGAACCTGGGCTCAGTTGCACTTTGGTCTGCCTACGTATGTCCCAGGGCCAACAGCAGTTCATAGTCAGGCGGTGATTTATCATCGCGACACCAATCACAGCAATGTTTTTGATGGTGGAGTGGGTGGATATACCAACTGTGGCGATGGGATGGATTTTTGGACCGAATGGGGTGAACGGGTATATTACACGTTCCCGAATGGTGAGGAATATGGGGATTTCAATATCCAGAATCAGTCAGACATTGCTGATTGGCCGTGTTTCTCGAAATATTACATCACGTTTCCTTTGCCTCCTCAGCCAGCAGAAACGGTGGTTCGCTCAGCAACGCTGACGCTACATCTGTGGGGTGGCTCTGGCTCTCCGGAACAACGAACCCCTTCTTTGATACAAATATTTACCGTCAGTGAGGACTGGTCTGAGTCAACCCTTAATTGGAATAATGCACCATTAGCCCAGGAAAATGTGAGCCAGCGTTGGGTGCAACCTGTATTCGGATCGGTCAACTGGCCCGGAGTTCGTTACGATTGGGATGTCAGTTATGCTGTAGCAAAGGCCTACGCCGCTGGTGCAACTCACTTGCGATTGGCAGTGTATTCCGCAGATAGTAACTATCACTCAGGTAAGTATTTTGTCTCGTCAGATACAGGGGATTGGAACGCTCAGGGGCGCCCGCGCTTGACCGTTGTTTTCGGACGGCCACTGCTGACGTTTCAGGCAGTGTCGGTTGCTGCCCAGGATGGCTGGCTGTTGGAAAACTCAGAAAATGGAAATGCTGCTGGTTCATGGAATGCTACTGCAGGCACCCTGCGGATTGGAGATGACGCAGGCAATCGGCAGTATCGGGCTGTTCTGTCGTTCGATACATCAGAATTACCCGATAATGCAATGGTGGTTAACGTCAGATTGCGGATAAAGCGTCAAAAGGTGATCGGCATGGGAGATCCACTAAGTTTGTTTGGTGGATTTATGGTAGATGTGCGTCGGGGAGCCTTTGGTAATCATCTATCCTTACAAGCAGCGGATTGGCGCGGTGGGGCGAATCTGGTGATCGGACCATTGCGTCCATCACCTGTTGCCGATTGGTATACGCTCGACTTGAATGGAGCCAGGGAATACATCCATCTGAACGGCTTCACTCAAATTCGCCTGCGCTTCCGTCTGGATGATAACAATAACCGTCTTGCAAATGTGTTGTATTTGTTTAGCGGTAACGCAGCTATGAGAGATCGGCCACGTTTGATCATTGAATACAAGGTGCCGTAGTGATGTCAGTTATTTCACTAGAGCGGGGAAGGTCAGCCAGACCCCGGGGCGTTGTGGATGATCGGCTTCGACGATATAACCTTCGGCCAGCAGATGGTGCACCGTCCGTTCAACCGGTTCTCTGGGCCATCCGAATAGCCGGATGAGGTCAATACGTTGAGCAGCACCTACTGATTCCAGGTAGGCGGTGATTAATTTCCTGCGAGCGGTTGCTTCGGAGATGGGCCGGGCTTTGTGGATCAGTTCGGGGAAGTGACGATGAGTTAGATCGTATACGTAAGCGTAGCGCCAGGCGCCGGCTTCGGTCACTCCAACCGGGAGGATTTTGAAATCCGCTTGCAGGTCTTCGAGGCCGCGGGTGAATTCGGAATCGCGGGCATGGCTTAATCTGGCGGTGCGACGCAGGTCAATCGAATTCAAGGGGCCGTGTTCGAGCAGGGCTTCGTAGATCTGGCGAGCGGTTTGCGTGAGGTGTCCCTGGCGGTAGGCGATCAGGTAATCTTCTTCAGGGCTGCCGTAGTTTTCGGAGAGGGCATAGAAATAGGGCAGGTATTCCAGAGAGATGAAGGTGGCTTTGCGACGCAGGATTTTGGCATAATACCAGATTTTTTGGCCCAGGGCGTCATCTTTCCACTGCCAGGTGATGTGACCGGGATCGTCATGGGCGTCGGCTACGGGGCGATCTCCAGCAACGGCTACCCATAGGGAGGGAAGGTCCATGCCTTTGATAGGCCAGAAGTAGATAAAGCCACGGGCTTCAATGAAGCGCAGGGCCTGTTGCTGACTGGTGAGGGGAGTGTGCGGTGGCAGGTTGAAAGTACGCGCTCGATGGGTCTGCAAACGCTGGCTGTGAATGATGGCCATGCTGTAATTCTATCGTTTTTGGTGGCTGTAATAAAGGTAGCGCTGGTATGTTAGGGGCTTTTGAATTATCCAGAGCAGGCAAGATGTCGGCGCTACGTGCAGGTAGACAAACTTTAGTTTGTCCAGCGGGGAGACGCCTGGGGTAGAGCAGGCCGGCCAGGGGGCGGTCAGGAATCGCTCGAGGATATCTCCGGGCCAGGAGAGGGATTGGTCGCTGGGGTCGGCTCGGGGTAGATGCGCCATCCCAGTCGTTCCCGTTCTTCTGGGGGTGGTTGTTGAGGCAGGTCCACCAGAAGAGCAGTGGCTTCAGCCAGGAGTTGACCCTGGGAGTCGTAGATAGCAGCGCTGGCTTCAGCCAGGCGGCGTTTGCGCCATAGGCGTTTGCCCACCACACGCAGGGGTTGGCCAATCGGGATGTTTTTCCGATATTTCACCCGAAGTTCGGCGGTGTACATGAAGGTAGAGGTGTTTGGGTCTGAGCCCATGAAGGCCCGGCCGGCGGCTTCGTCGAGGATGGCCGCGGTGATGCCCCCATGCAGAATGCCGGGGTAGCCCTGGTAGTGTTCCGGGGCAGTGAAGTGGGCAGTAACTTCGTCGGGCCCGGTCTCGTAGAAGTGGAGGCGCAGGCCAAATGGGTTTTCGATACCGCAGACGAAGCAATGGCGTGAGTTGGGTTGTTTGACGGTCATCCGAGTTTCCTGCGGGGTGATTTTTCGGCCCAGTGGATGGCGATGGTGCCAAACATGAGCCGGCGAAATCCGATGCGTTGGAAGCCGGCCGCGGCCATCAGGTCGGCCAGGTGCTCGGCTGTAAAGAATTGTTCGGTGGAGTCGGAAAGATAGTGGTAGGCATCGGGATCGCCGGTGAGCAGGCGACCGAGGAGGGGGATAAGGATGTGCATGTGTATCCAGATGAAAGGTGAGAGGAGGTTGCACAGGGGGCGAGTGGTGTCGAGGATGACAATGCGGCCCCCTGGTTGGAGGACGCGATATTGTTCTTGCAGGCAGCGTTGGGGATCGCTCACGTTGCGCATCAGGAAGCCGGAGACGACGGCCTGAAAGGTGGAGTCAGGGAAGGGGAGTTGGAGGGCATCTGCGGCGGTCCAGTGCGGACCGGAGCCGTTTCGCCGGCCAATACGCATCATTTCCAGGGTGAAATCGGCAGCGATCACTTTGACCTGAGGCTGTTGGCGCAGGGCTTCGTAGGCCAGGTCGCCAGTGCCAGCACCCAGGTCGAGCAATCGGTCTCCAGGGTGAAGACCGGCTCGTTGGATGACTTCACGACGCCAGCGCTGGTCCTGATAACCGGTCATCAGTCGGTTCATCAGGTCGTAGCGACGGGCAATGCGGGTGAAGAGGGCTCGGACGAAGCGAGGACGTTCGGAAGGTGGGATGGACATAGGTGCGGTTGGGGCAGGTGAGAATTGGGGTAATTATACTTGGACCTGGAGGGTTCGATTTGACGTATAATCGGGTAGTTAGGGTTCGCGCAGAGGCACGGAGGCTATCTATTGTACCCATCTCGTTGGATTGGCTCAGGGTTTGGATTGGCGTTCGGACGGTGGTTGAACTGCCGTCCGAGCAGTGGTTGCGACGCAAGGCTTTAACTGGCGAGATGGGGCAAGGGATTGGCAAATTTCCAATTGGTCCTGCGTGTGGGTATAGAGGCACGGAGTGGCAGTGGGATGAAGATCACACAAAGACGTGGAGTAGAGCAGGATTTATGACGACTACACGCCGACCTTCATGGATTCAGGTGTGGTGGATGGCTATTCGACCCCGGACGTTGCCGGCGGCCATGTCGGGCGTGGCGATGGGCTGTGCTCTGGCCTGGCACGATGGGGTGTTTCAAGCGTTGCCGGCCCTGGCCGCTCTGATCGTGGCCTTGTTGCTGCAAATTGGAAGCAATGTGGCCAACGATGTGTTCGATTTTGAGCGTGGTGCCGATACAGCAGAACGGCTGGGTCCCCTGCGGGTGACGCAGGCAGGTTGGTTGACGCCGGCGGAGATGAAACGAGGGTTGTGGGTGATCTTTGGCCTGGCGGCAATGGTGGGGGTGTATCTGGCTGCTCTGCGCGGTTGGATGTTGCTCGTGGTGGGTGCTGTGGCTATTCTTTCTGCTCTGGCATACACGGGTGGTCCGTTTCCGTTTGGTTATTATGGGTTAGGAGATGTATTCGTATTTATCTTTTTTGGTCCGGTAGCGGTGATCGGGACGTATTTCGTCCAGGCCGGAGCGATTCGCCCGTCAGCGGTGTGGATGGCGTTGCCGATCGGGTTGATCGTCACTGCAATCCTGGTGGTGAATAATTTGCGGGATATGGCCAGCGATCGGGCTGCGGGGAAGTATACGCTGGCGGTGTATCTGGGTGAGCGGGGAACGCGCCTGGAGTATACGGTATGCCTGACGGTGGCTTATCTGGTTGTTCCTGTGGCCGCTTTGATGGGAGTGATTCCCTGGGCAGGGATGCTCTCCTGGCTTTCGTTGCCCCTGGCGATTCGCTCAGGACAGATCGTGTGGCGGGAACGAGGCCGTCCTTTGAACGCGGCACTGGCCGGCACAGGACAGACAACGTTGTGGTTTAGTTTGTTTTTCTGGTTGGGAATGGCCCTAGATCGCTTCTGGTGAACGTGGATGGGCTATCAGGCAAATCAGGCAGGATCATTCCAGATTCTGGCCCTGAGCAGGGTGTGAAGGGTTATGGCCTACCAGGGTTGCAGCCAGTTCGATGTAATCCTGGTTCACGGTGGGTTGGTCGCCGGCGCCCAGCAGGGTGAGCAGTTCACTGACCAGCGCGGCTTTGTGTTCGGCATCGCGGCGGCTCCAGGTGCGGGATTTGATTTCCAGGAAGGCACCCAGGGGTGGGGTCAGGATTTCATCCAGGTTGATGAAGAATTCGGTGTCTTTGTAGCGGATCAGCCAGCGCAGGCGATCTTTGGTGAGTTCCATCTCACGCGCCGGTTTGAAGTATTCCCGATAGAAGCGCAGGGTGTAGGCAGCTGGGGCCAGGTAGCGACTGCGGGAGAGCAGGACTTCGTTGGCGAATTCTCCTTCTCGTCTTGGGCCGATCAGGGTCAGGCGTGCCCGAATGTGGAGGATGTTGCTCTGTTCGTCCAGCAATTCGTCCTCGCGATAGCGGAGGCGTCCCTGGTTGGGATCGTAGAAGAAGAAATAAGTATCGTGCTGGTGGTAATGGCGCAGGCGCAGGATCTCAATCTCAGGTCGCTGGATGTTGGCCTGGATCACCTGAGGATTGGCAATCTTGACTTTGACCTGGACTTCAAAGGACTCTTCTTCCATGGACCCGCCCAGGGCGATCAGCTTGGAGAGGACTGAGCGTTCGCGGACGGCCAGGAAGTGGTCAATCTGGCTGGCGATCTCTTGTGCCTGGCGAAGCAGGGCGGCTTCGTCTACGGTGAGCAGGACGCGATTGCGCATCAGCCATTTTCCGTTGACCATCACGTCGGTCACATCGGTGGATTTGGCGGCGTATACGATCTGGGCGTAGGGAGCATGTGGGTCACGGCGGAAGCGAGGGGAGTTGTGAAGCGGGCTCAGGTCTACCACGATCAGGTCGGCGCGGCGACCGGGGGTGAGGCAGCCCGTTAGGTGTCCGATGTGAAGCGCCTGGGCGCCGAGACGGGTGGCCATGCTCAGGGCGACGTGGGCCGGCACGGCGGTCGGGTCGTTGCTATGGGCTTTGGCGATGAACGAGGCCAGGCGCATTTCTTCAAACATATCCAGGTCGTTGTTGGAGGCCGGGCCGTCGGTTCCGATGCCCACGTTCAGGCCGACTTCGAGCATTTTGGTCACCGGCGCAAAGCCAGAGGCCAGTTTCAGGTTGGAGGAGGGATTGTGGCTGACGCCTGCGCCGTGGTTTTTCAGGGTGCGGATCTCGCCAAAGTCCACATGAACACAGTGGGCGGCGATCACTTTGGCGTCGAACAGGCCTTGTTTTTTGACGTAGGGGATGACCGGCATACCGGTCTCCTTGCGCATGTTTTCCACTTCCAGGGCGGTTTCAGCCAGGTGGATGTGCAGGGGCACGTCAAATTCTCGCGCCAGGGCGACGGCCTGCTGCAGGATTTCGGGGGTGGTGGTGTAGGGGGCATGGGGGGCAATGGCCGGGAGGATCAGAGGATGTCCTTTCCAGCGCTGGATGAACTCGCGGGCGCGAGCCAGGCCGTCTTCGTAGGAGCGAGCGTCGGAGGTGGGGAATTTCAGGACGGTTTGGCCGCAAACGGCGCGTAAACCGATCTCGGCTGTGGCCCGGGCCACTTCTTCTTCAAAGAAGTACATGTCGTTGAAGGTTGTGACGCCCGAACGGATGAATTCAGCGCAGGCGATCTGAGTTCCCAGGCGGACGAACTCCGGCGAGACGAATTCCCGCTCCACCGGCCACATGTAGCCCAGCAGCCAGACATCCAGCCGCAGGTCATCGGCCAGGCCGCGCAACAGGGTCATCGGGACATGGGTGTGGGCGTTGATCAGACCCGGCATGAGCACTTTGCCCTGGCAATCAAAGACTTCATGAGCCTGGAATTCGCGCTTCAGGTCCTGTTCAGGGCCTACTGCAACGATGGTATCTCCCCGGACGGCCAGGGCGCCTGGCTCGTATTGGGTAAGTTGTTCGTCCATAGTCAGAATCAGAGCGTTCACAAAGAGCACATCGGTAGATTGAGGCATGAGTCCTCCGGTGGTTCAAGGGTGAAGAAAGTTGCCTAATCCTACCACACTTCGCGAATTCCGTTTTTTTTGTCTCCCCCGTTTCAGATTTGACTGAGTTGGTACCACGGAGCGGAGTCATGGAGTTTTTCTTCCGTGCCTCCATGGTTCAATTTTCACTTTTGGAATTGTGGCGAAGTGAAGTTCGGTGCAGCCTGGTAGCGTGGGCAGAGGCTCTGGAAGGACCTGGCTAGGGTTCCTCCCATTCCAGCAGAATCCGCAAGGCTTCCAGGTTTTTCTCGAATTCGATGTCGTGATGGTTGCTTAATTCCATGTCCACAGCGGCGATGCCGAGCGAGGCGGCATAATCGGCCAGGGTGCCGGTGTAGACGCAGCCGGTCTGGATGGGAGGGAAGGGGTAGCCGGTGACCTCCGACAAAGCCTGTGCCAGTCGAATGGAAGCCCGGTCCCACGGTTCGCCACCGGGGAAAATGCCCAGGGCGGCGCTGTGGTAACTGATCAGGGCCTCGATGGAATGGGTCTGGATGAAGTTCATCATAGCCTGGGTCTCTGGTTCTGAGCCGGGATAGGCTCCTCCGCTCAGCTTGAGCACGTTCCAGCATCCCCGGCGATCCCACACGGCGCGCCAGTTGACCGGAAAGTTGCGATTCAGGTCCACGCCACGGGCGTTGGAGCGGCCATATTCATTGCGGCCCCGGGCTTCGCCATCCGGGTTCAGGCTGCGCAGAATGTATAGCGTCTTGTCGTGCGGGATGAACTCCGGGTTGGCATCCAGCCAGGCGATCAACGCCTCGGCCAGGTCAATGGTGTTGCCTTCATAGCCCCCATGAATGCCGGCCACGATCATCCGCTGGCGATGGCCGTTGCCAAAGGTGTAGACCTCGATGGGACGCCCAGCGTAAGAGTAGCCAATGACCTCCCGTCGCTCCTGGGCCAATTCAAACGAGAATGGCGTTGGGGTGGGGGTCGGGGTGGCTGGCACAAATAGCGTGACCGTGGGAGAGAACAGCGGTGTGGGGGGAAGGGCAAACAGCAGGCGTGGGCCAGAATCGATCAGCGGGCGAGAAGCGCTTTTCGCTTCGCCTGGATAGGCACTCAGGCGCAGGACAATCATCCCCAGAATGGCCAGCAAGCCCAGCAGGTTGATCCCCCAGATTATTCCCACAACCCAGGAGCTCGCCACGCGCCTCATTCTTCCAATCCCTGGGCGATCCGCCGCAGCCAGTTCAAAGCCATGTTCCTGGCCCAGCGGGACGCATTGCGGGGCGGCCCCCCATATCCTGCCTGTCGGGAGCGCTCTCCTTCAGGGGTAATCAGATGCATGGCGATCTGGGGGCCGGACCCGTCGTTTTGCAGGACCACGCCCAGAGCGGCACGCGCTCCGCTTTGCTGGCGAACCCGGCGGGTGAATTCTGCCAGATGATCTATGGCCATGTCCAGGGTTTCCACTCCCACTAGGTTAGGGTGAGAAATGACGGCCAGGGATCGTCGTAATTGACCCTCCAGGCCCGATTCCACCACCACCAGATTCCAGCCTCGATTGGCACAGGCTTCCAGAGCGACCCATTCCAGAGTCTCGTCATCGGTGCCGAACACCACATCCCCCAGGCGGGAGCGAACGAGGGATTCGATCTCAGCGATCATCTGGTCGGCTCTGGCCTCGTTTTCCGCTTTGGCCGTGATGCGAATATCTATGATGCCGGTGTGCGCCGCCAGTCCCACGGTAGGGTTGGCCAGAGTCTCCAGATCGGCAATGCGTTCATCAATCATGGCCTCACTCATCCCTGATGTGTGGATCAGGCGCACTTTGATGATCTCTCGCAGATCGAAACGCTGTTGCAGATAGGGGATGACCGCTTGCTGGAACAGATATTCCATCTCCTGCGGCACGCCCGGTAGAGAGATGATGGCGCCGCTGTGCAGGGACCCGGTTGAGTCAGGAATCTGGTACTCCACGATAAACGCCGGCGCTGTGCCGATCGGATTGGGGATCGGAATGGCGCCACGCGGCACGAAGGCCTGTCGCTTTTGATTCTCTGTGGGCGTGCGCCCATAGCGCACGATAACCGCCTGGATCTGTTCCCACAGGTCGGGGCGGAACTCGGTTTCAACCCCCACAGCACGGGCAACTGCTTCGCGGGTCGGATCGTCTACGGTGGGTCCCAGGCCGCCCGTGGTCAGGATCAGATCGGCCCGCAACATGGACTCGCGAAGCGCCTGGGCAATGCGATTCACATTATCTCCAATAGTGAGGGTGCGGAACAGGTCAATCCCTAAACCGCGCAAAGAACGAGCGAGGAAACGGGAGTTGGTATCCACAATCTCGCCCAGTAAGATTTCGGTTCCAATGGTGATGATCTCGGCAACAGGCATATTAGTCTGGTAGTCGGGTAGTCGGGTAGTCGGGTAGTCGGGTGGTCGGGTGGTCGGTTGGTCGGGTGGTTTATGGGTAGATGGGGACGAATTCGCCGTGGCGCACTTGATAGATGCGCATATTCGGCAGGGCGCAATCGCCCAGCGGAGAACAGGTGATCGTACCGCTTATCCCTGGATAATCGCGGGTGGCATAGAGGAAGGTGCGCAGGGCCTGGCGATGAATGTAAATATCGCGCCCGGTGGTTCGAGAGGCTTTGGTGATGGCATCGAACAGGATCATGGCAGCATCGTAGGCATAAGGGGAAAAAGCCGCGATCGGCTTTTCGCCATAACGGGCCTCATATCTGGCGTAGAACTGTGGGTCCACATCCACCGTGGCCGGGCCGGAGAGGTACATTCCCTCGGCGGCAGAGCCCGCTTGAGTCAGAAAGTCACTGCTCAGCAGGCCGTCGGAAGCGATCAGGGCCAGATGAGTCAGGTTCAAGTCAGATACTTTCTGGGTGATCGCCACGCCATCCTGTAGATAAACAGGATAATACAGCACTTCCGGGTTAAACAATCGGATATGTTCCAAGGCGCCGATCGGGTTGCTACCGCTTTCCAGGAGATATCCGGCCACGCACTCGCCCCCCATCGTCTCGAAAACACGGCAGGCCTCCTGGGTCAACTCGCTGGGATAGGGGGTGCCATCGTGGATAATGGCCATCTTACGCAGCCCCAGGGCGCGATACACGAATTCAGCCACCAGACGGGCCTGATTGTTATCGTTCTGGATGGTGCGGAGAAAGCCGGCTTGATGGGTTTCTTCGGCGGTCAATGATGCGGCTGTGCTGGAGGGAGAAATCAATACCATCCCGGCCTGACTTAAGATTTCAGCGGCAGCGATGGAAGCGCTGGAACAGGTGGCACCGATCACCCCGATCAGTTTTGGGTTTTGCGCCAGTCGTTCGGCGGCGGCTCGCCCTCCTTCAGCCGAACATTGTTCATCTTCCTGGATCAACTCAATAGGGTGATGGAGCAACGTACCGCCCCGATCGGCGATGGCCAGTTCCACCCCGCGCAGGGCATCGATCCCATAGGGCGCTGCTGGGCCGCTTAACGTCAGGGCGACGGCAATGGTGATCGGCTCTCCCGAACTTACGCGAACGCATCCCAACGGATCGTTGCAAGGAGTGGGAGTTCCACAGGCGGCTGCCAGCATTCCTATTGCAATCAGCCATCCGGATAGCCGTTTCATACTCTCTCCTAGATCACGTTGTACTCACGGATCAGTCGGCCTTCGTCAAAGCGTGCCAGGTCGAGCGCCGAAACATCCACTGTGCGGAAGGCCCCATCCAGAATCCACTCGGCCATCAACTTCCCGGCCACAGGCCCGTGCATGAAGCCATGCCCGGAGAAGCCGGCCACGACCAGAAATCCCTCCACCGGCGTCGCTCCGAAGATCGGATGAGCGTCGGGGGTGACTTCGTATAGGCCAGCCACATGAGCCACTCGTCCTGCCCGTTCCAGCAGAGGCAGGCGCGCCAGAGCGGCTTCCAGATTGACCAACTCAAAGTGCGGGTCCACCGTCTGGTCGAACCCTGGTTTTTCGTTGGGATTGGACATGCCGATCAGCAATCCCTCGCCCTCGCGATGAAAATAGAGCGACTGGGCGAAATCAATCACGAAGGGAAAATCGGCCGGTATCTCGGGCAGGGGAGTGGTTGTGAACCATTGACGGCGCAAAGGAACGATAGGGATTCGCACCCCGGCCATTTCGCCCACCCGGGCCGCCCACGGACCCGCTGCGTTGACCACGATGCGGGTCTCGACTACCCCGGCGCGGGTTTCCACCGCCCGAATGCGATCCCCGCTCCGGCGGATTCCGATGACTTCAACCCCGGTGAAGGCGCGTGCCCCCAGGCGTTGGGCGGCGCTGATATATCCTATCACCACGCTGTTCGGGTCGACCAGCCCATCTTTGGCGTAAAACGTGCCTCCCAGGGCGTCATCGAAGCGCATCATGGGCAGGCGGGCGCGCACTTCGTCTCCGCTTAGCCATTCAGTCATCACCCCCAGGCGGTGTTGCAATGCCACATTGTGGCGAAAAGAGTCCAGATCGTTCTGGTTGGTGGCGATGATCAGGTAACCGCATTGGCGATAGTTCACATCCTGCCCGATTTCCTCCTTAAAGCGTTCCAGCATGGGCAGGCTCTCCAGCGAGAGACGGATGTTGATCTCGGTAGAGAACTGATAACGCACGCCACCGGCACAGCGCCCCGTGGCGCCCGTACCGAAGAACGCTTCTTTTTCCAGCAAGACCACGTTCTTCTGTCCACGAGCTGCCAGGTGATAGAGCGTGCTGGCGCCCATCACCCCGCCGCCGATGATCACAATGTCTGCAGTAGAGGGGAGATTCATAGGTTCCTTTGCTCAACAGAGGGATAGGCCATTCAGCGGCACCTGCATCTGATGGGTGAAAACAATGAGTTCACCGCAAAAAACAAACCGCAAAGACGTTGAAAGCGCAGAGTCATAAGTCTCTGCGTACTGGCGATCTCAGCGGTCACATAACTTTTGCAGTAGAGTCAACGATCCTATCAGATGCCAGCAACTGTTCCATGGGGAGCAGAAGCAGAGTGCTCCGGTCAGGCGGGTCTGGCTTTCATGACGAGATTCTCGCTTACCATTCGATCGGTTGGCCGAGGCCCATTATATCAGCATTCTTCAGAGCCAGTTGGGCGGCCATGGCATCCTGCACGGCCACACCCACCGACTTGAAGCAGGTGATTTCCTCTGCGGATTGGCGGCTGACTTTGCGACCCAACACGATCTCACCCAGTTCGGCGTAGATGTGGTCCTCGCTCATGCGCCCCTGGCGTATGGGCTGGATCAGGTCACCCGCCTCGGCCAGGACCGCGCTTCGAGAATCAACCACCACGCGAGCGCGCAACACGGTCTCGGCAGGCACCTCCTGCATCTCCGGGGTATACGATCCAATCGCGCTGATATGGACGCCGGGCTTCAGATCAGCATCATCGAACACAGGCGTGGACGAGGTAGTGGCCGTGCAGATGATATCGGCCTCCTGCACAGCCTGACGTGGCGAGTCAGCCACCCGCACATCGCTGGGGATCGGCCCTCGACCAGCCAGTTCGGCGGCCAGTCGTTCCGCTCGCTCCCGATTGCGATCGTAAATCCAGGCCGTTTCAATCGAGCGGACCGTGCAGGCAGCTTCCAGTTGGGTGCGTCCCTGGGCGCCGGCGCCGAAGATGGCTACCACGCGACTGTCAGGGCGAGCCAGCAGGTCAATGGCCGCGCCTGATCCACCACCGGTGCGAATGGCAGTGAGGGTAGCCCCTTCCAGCAGGGCCAATGGCCGGCCTGTATCCGCCTGCAACACCAGGACGGCGGCCTGAATATAGGGCAGGCCGTGCATCGGATTTTTCGGAAAGATCGTGACAATCTTCACCGCCAGGGCCTCTTCTGTTTCTGCCTGCACATACGCTGGCATACACAGGGTCAGGGCCTGGTGAGGGGGAATGTTCAGACGTGCTCGCAGGGGCACTTCTGCCCGGCCAGCGGAGAGGGCCGCATAGGCCTGCTTCATTGCCTCCACCACCTGCTTCATCGGGAGCGCCTGACGAACCTGTTCAGCATTCAGGATCAACATCGTTCCTCCGTAAGAAAAACGCAGAGGTCGGGAAGGGCCTCTGCGTCTGGGGAGTGATCAGGAAGTTATTCCATCCCCAGGTAGGCTTTTTGCACCATGGGGTTTTTCTTCAAGTTTTCTGCGCTGTCGTGCAATACAATCTCACCGGTTTGCAGGACGTATCCCCGATGAGCAATGGAGAGCGCCATCAGGGCATTCTGTTCCACCAGCAGGATGGTGACGCCATCTTTGTTAATTTGCTGAATCGTTTCAAAGATGGTTTCGACCAATACGGGTGCCAATCCCATGGAGGGTTCATCCATCAACAGGATGCGTGGGCGGGCCATCAAGGCGCGGCCGATAGCCAGCATCTGCTGTTCACCGCCGGAGAGCGTACCGGCAATTTGTCGGCGACGTTCTTTCAGGCGCGGGAAGAGCGTGAACACCCGTTCCAGGTCCTGAGCGATCCCGGCTTTATCGGAGCGGGTGTAGGCTCCCATTTCCAGGTTCTCAAATACGGTCATGCGGGCGAAAATACGTCGCCCTTCCGGGACCATGGCCATTCCCCGATGGACGATTTCATTGGGCTTGTAGGGGGCCAGGTCCTCTCCCTCCAGCCGCACATGGCCGTGGTGCGGTTTCATCAGACCGCTGATGGTGCGCAGCGTGGTGGTTTTCCCTGCCCCGTTCGCTCCAATCAGGGTGACGATCTCCCCTTTTTCGACATTCAGGGAAATTCCTTTCAAGGCATGAATGTTGCCGTAGTAGGTGTGGATGTTGTCCACTTCAAGGATCGGCATGGTATCTCTCCAGAAAGTTAGCCTGCAGTTGCGACATGCAAAGTGCTCAAGCCACTGGCTGCACCGCGACCGAGATAGGCTTCAATGACGCGCTGGTTGCGTTGAATTTCGGCCGGCGTCCCTTCGGCGATCTTCTGGCCGAAGTCTAGCACACTGATCACTTCCGAGATGTTCATCACCACCCGCATTTGATGTTCGATCAGCAGGATGGTGATCCCCAACTGGTCGCGGAGATAACGAATAAAATTGACCATCTCCTGGGTTTCGCTGGGGTTCATCCCTGCTGTGGGTTCGTCCAGCAGCAGCAGTTTGGGCCGGCTGGCCAGGGCGCGAGCGATTTCCAGGCGACGTTGCTCCCCATACGGGAGATTTTTGGCAAACATATCTCCCCGCCCCTTCAGGCCTACAAATTCCAGGAGACGTTTGGCTTCCTGCAGGGCTTGCTGTTCCTCCTGTTTCACCCAGGAGGGGCGAAAGATGCTACCAAACAACCCCGTTCTCAGGTGGGGATGCATGCCGACCAGAATGTTCTCAATGGCCGTCATATTCTTGAACAGGCGAATGTTTTGATAGGTGCGTGAGATGCCGAGATGGGTGATCCGATCGGGAGAGAGACCGGTGATATCCTGGCCATTGAAAAGAATCTGGCCCTCTTCGGGGGTATAGAAGCCGGTGACACAGTTGAAGAAGGTGGTTTTGCCGGCGCCGTTTGGCCCGATAATGCTGTGGATGGAATGCTCCTGCACGACCAGGTCAATTTTGCTGAGTGCTTCCAGTCCGCCGAAGCGTTTGGTGACGTTTTTGGAAACCAGAATAGTCATGAGTCGCTCCCTTATGAAGCCGGTTGGGGTTCTTCTGCAGGTTCTTCTGCGGCAGCTTCTTCTGCTTCATGCAATTCAAGGCGTCGGCGTTCCTCGGGCCACAATCCTTCTGGACGGGCAACCATCATGGTTACCAGCAATGCGCCATACACCAGATAGCGAAATTCTGCAAATTCGCGTAGCAATTCAGGGGCTCCGATCAATACCAGGGCGCCGACGAATACACCGGGGATGGATCCCATTCCGCCCAGAATCAGCAGAGCCAACACGTTGATCGAGACCAGGAAGTTCATACTATGGGGATAGACTGAGGTCAGTTTGGCGGCGAAAATGGTCCCGGAGAGGCCGGCAAAGGTGGCACCCGTAGCGAACGCAAGCAGTTTGGTGATCACGTGATTGATGCCCATGGCAATAGCCACGTCTTCGTCTTCTCGAATGGCCATCCAGGCGCGCCCCAAACGTGAGTCCTTCAGACGGGTAGCGACGAACAGAATGATCCCGACTCCTATCAGGAACAGGTAATACAGTTCTTCCTGGGTGTTCAGGAGCATATTCCCGATACGGGGTTGAGCGATCAGTTGAATGCCCTGGGTGCCGCCCAGATAGGGTCGCAACCAGTCCGAAAGCACCAGCAGGCGGACGATTTCTCCGAAGCCCAGCGTCACAATGGCCAGGTAGTCACCGCGCATTTTGAGCACCGGCAGACCCAGAATCAGCCCAGAGAGAGCCGAGATCACCAGAGCAAAAGGCAGAGCCTGCCAGTAGGTCAGGGGTTCCGCGCGCAGTTCCGGCGAAGTTAAGACGCCCATGGTGTAGGCGCCAATGGCAAAGAAAGCCACATACCCTAGGTCAAGCAGGCCGGCAAACCCGACCACAATGTTCAATCCCAGACCCATCAGAATGTACATCATCACATTGTCCAGGATCTCACTGAAGTAGGTTCCCAGGATCTGGGGCAGGGTCAGAAAGATCAAAACCAGGATGGCGATGATCCCCCAGCGGATGTTGGGTGGATAGTTCTTGAGCGAAAATCTCTGGGGAGCGGTAACTTTTCCGGCTCGCCAGTAAGAAAGTCCGCCGATCAGGAGCGCCAGGATCACGGCGCTGAACGGTTGCAAGCCGCTGCTGGCATACACGACCTGGTTGAACAGATCGCCGATGATTCCCCAGCGAACAACGATGTTGATTATCAGGTCGCGCATGAGTCCGAGCGCGATCAACCAGACAATGGCTTGCGAGATCGCCCGTTGCCAGCGTTGCGGGAGCAGATGGTGAGCACCCGTGGCTGCACCAAGCAGGGCTGTGATCCCTATCAGAACTCCCAGGCCGGTCGGTAGTCCTTGTTGAAAGGTCAGGATTTCATACACTCGTGGCGAGGCGTTGACCAGCACAGCCCGCAAATCGATCCTGTTTCCCAGGGCGACCAGAACTGCCAGCAGGACGCCTCCACTTGCACCGGCCAGCAGACCATGCAGAAGGGTGGGAACGCGTTCAGAGGGGTTCTGTTTGCGCAGGGCGATGCTGAGCACCAGCACGATCGGGGCCAGGAACAGCACCTGTCCCATGCTGAACCAGCCGTACACAATATAACGCTCGCTAAAGGCAACAACCATGCCTACCAGAGAGATCAGAATGGCGATGCCTCCGCCCAGAAGTCCGAGGCGAATGGCCTCTTTCCAGGAAAAAGACGGGGTATCTGTGCGCATGGACGTGTTCTCCTAGAGTTTGGTTTGCGCCATCCGTTCACCCAGAATACCGGTCGGGCGGAAGATCAGAATGAAGACCAGAATGGTGAAGGCAATCGCGTCTTTTAATTGATAGGGGGCTGGAATGCCCAATCCGTCCAGGAACAGGCTGGGGCCCACCGACTCCAGCAGGCCCAGCAACACTCCTCCCAGGAAGGCTCCCGGCACGTTTCCGATCCCTCCCAGGACCGCAGCCGTGAAGGCTTTCAAGCCCGGGACAAATCCCATAAAGAAATGCGCCACCGGGAACAGAATCAGGTATAGAATACCAGCCACCCCTGCGGAAGCACCACCCAGGATGAAGGTGGTGGAAATGGTGCGATCGACATCAATTCCCATCAGGGCAGCCGTTTCTTTATCTTCTGAAACTGAGCGCATGGCTTTGCCGATTTTGGTGTATTGGACGATCGAATAAAGAATGACCATCATCAGGACAGCTCCCACCATGGCTACCAGTTGGGTCTTGTATATCCCGATGCTTCCGAAGGTGATCTGCCCCTGAAAGATGGTCATATCTGGGTATCCTTTTTGACCCGAACCATATAGGCCCCGGAACGTATATTGCAGGAAAAACGAGGCACCAATCGCAGAGATGAGAGGCACCAGACGAGGGGCAGTGCGTAGAGGCCGGTAAGCGATTCGCTCTACCAGGAAAGCGACGGTAGCGGAGACGCTGGCTGCGATCAGGATCACGATCAGCAGGCTGGGTAGCGGGTAGGTATTCCACCACCCTGCCTTGTTCAGTGCGTCTGCCACGAAGGTGGCGGTGAAGGCACCACTCATAAATACTTCGCTATGGGCGAAGTTGATCATTCGTAGAATTCCATATACCAGAGAATATCCCAGGGCAATCAGGGCGTATATTCCCCCCAGGGCCAGTCCGGTCACCACCAGGTCGTACCAGGTAGCAGTAGAGTATTTTCCTAATCGGAGTGTCTCAATCGTTCCCCAAATCACAACTGTCAGAATCAGGAGCCCCAGTCCCCAGATCACCAGATCGGTCAAGGTGACACGTTGTCGCCAGGTTCGTAGCATTTCATATCTCCTGAGAAGGATCGGGAGGGGCGAGGGTTTCTCGCCCCTCATCCGTGCTTTCTCTTATGGCCAGATGCGTTCTGGCGGAAATTCGGCCTTCTTGAATTCATACACGGCGATCTTCGGGTCTGCGCAGTCGCCGGTGGGCGTGCAGGACAGATTGCCAGTCAGGCCCTTGAAGTCTTTGGTCGCGTACAGTGCATCGCGCAGGGCCTGGCGCGGGATGTAGACGGTACCATCCTGCTGCACCACCGCCACTTTCTCGATAGCAGCGAAGATCATGTTGGCCGCGTCAAAGGCATGGGCGTGGAAGATGCTGATCGGATCGGTACCAAACAGTTCTTTGTACTTGGGCAGGAAGACCGACTGGTATTCGGCCGCGAACGCAGTCACGTCTGGGCTGGAGAGGAACAGTCCGACCACTGCGTCGCCCGCACCCTCGACGATGTCAGGCGAGAACATTCCATCTGCGCCCATCAGGTAGACCTTCTCCAGACCCGGCACTTCCTTCGCCTGACGGGTGATCAACGAACCGGCTTTGACGAAGATCGGGTAGTAGATGAATTCGGGACCGCCGGCGGCGATGCTGGTCAGCACCGACTTGAAATCCGTGGCATTGGGATCTACCGCTTCCTGAGAGGTGATGGTGCCACCCAGTTTCTGGAATTCTTCAGCGAACACGGCCTGCAGTTTCTCGGCGTAGAGGCTACCATCGTGGATGGTGGCGGCCTTCTTCACACCCAGTTGCTCCCAGGCAAACTTCGCAGCGGCTGCACCCTGCACCTTGTCGTTATGTGCGGTGCGCAGGTAGCCGGGGTGATTGTTCGGATTGCCCGCTTCGGTCAGGTCGGGCGCCGTGTTGGAGGGCGATACCATCACCATACCGGCCTGGGAGATCAGGGGCATGGCCACACGCGCTGCACTGGAGCAGGAGGTACCAATGATGGCCACAATGGTCTGATCAGCCGCCAGTTTGGTTCCGGCCGCCTGACCACCTTCGGCGGAGCAGCCATCGTCCTCGCCGGTCAGTTGAATATCATGGCCGAGCAGTTTGCCCTTCAGGGCGATGGCTACCTCAATGCCGTTGCGGGAGTCGATCCCCAGCGTTTCATCGGGACCGGCAACCACCAGGGCATACGCAATGTGGATGGGTTCACCGGG
>FWWM01001447.1_pt1 | contig 71233 bp, 61 predicted proteins | sample 2228351 | NCBI WGS metagenome assembly FWWM01 (sample SAMEA103939774, study PRJEB20133) | metagenome | reverse complement strand
TTGTATCGGACGCCAGAGCAGGCAAAGGAGGCGGTCTTGCGTTTGTGGGATGCTGAAGGAGGTGTGGAGACGGTAAAGAAGTGAAGAGGCTCGCCTCCTCTTCTGGCAGAGATTCTTCGCTTCGCTCAGAATGACATTAAATGAATGGCAGAATGACATAAATACTGTATCATTGCGAGCCTTCGTCAGAAGGCGAAGCAATCCCCTTGCGAATCACGGCGGTCGCAGGAGATTGCTTCGTCGCTTTGCTCCTCGCAAGGACACGGACGGCGAGGGGGAGATTGCTTCGTCGCTTTGCTCCTCGCAAGGACACGGACGGCGAGGGGAGATTGCTTCGTCGCTACCGCTCCTAGCAATGACACGGGAAGCGAGCAGGTATAATCCTGCCAAAAGCGTGCGTGAAAGGAGCAACCCAACCGTGTTTCAGCGCGTGATACTGCTCATTATGGACGGTTGCGGAGTGGGTGCCGCGCCCGATGCAGAGCAATACGGCGACTCCGGCGTGAACGAACCGAACACGCTGGGGCATCTGGCACAGGCGGTGGGTGGACTGCACCTGCCCAACCTCCAGCAACTGGGGCTGGGCAATATCCTGCCGCTGGAAGGTGTGCCGCCAGCACAGCCACCCCGCGCTGGCTTCGGCAGGATGCGGGAACGCTCCGCCGGGAAAGACACGGTCACCGGCCACTGGGAGATGATGGGCATCATCACCGAACAGCCCTTCCCCACCTACCCCAACGGCTTTCCGCCCGAAGTGATGGAGCCGTTCGAGCGTGCTATCGGCACCAGAACGCTGGGCAACTACCCCGCCTCCGGCACGGAAATCATCAAACAGCTGGGCGAGGAGCACATGCGCACGGGCCATCCGATTGTGTACACCTCCGCCGACAGCGTGTTTCAAATCGCGGCTCACGAGGAGGTCATCCCGCTGGAGAGGCTGTACGAGATGTGCCAGATTGCCCGCGACCTGCTGAAGCCCCCGCACCACGTCCAGCGCGTGATTGCCCGTCCGTTCGTGGGACGTGACGCCAGCTCCTTCCGCCGTACCGAGAACCGCCGCGACTTCCCCCTCCCCGCACCCTATAACCTGATCGACCAGATGGCGGAAGCGGGACTGAAGGTGTATGGCATCGGCGTCATCGGGCAGGTGTTTGCCGAGAGGGGTTTTGCGTACTCGGTGCGCACCGGAAACAACGCCGAGCATCTGCAAGCCACCCTGCAGGCGATGGAGAGCGACGCCCACCTTATCTTCGCCAACTTCGAGGACTTCGATATGCTCTATGGCCACCGCAACGACCCGCACGGTTTCGCGAAGGCGCTGGAGGAGTTCGACGCCGGGCTCGAGCGCATTCTCCAGCAATTGCGCCCTGATGACCTGCTCATCCTCACCGCCGACCACGGCAACGATCCCACCACCCCCAGCACCGACCACTCGCGCGAGTACGTGCCCCTGCTCTGCCTCAACCCGCGCAAAGCAGAAGGCGCCTCGCTGGGCACACGCTCGACCTTCGCTGACCTCGCCGCGACGATAGCCGACGTGTTCCACCTGCAACCCAGATGGGGCGAAGGCAGTTTCTACAGCCTGCTATTGTAGCCGGACCGATTGGCGTTGCGCTTTGCAGGCGAATGTGCTATGATAGGACAGCCACGTGGCATCTGGTGCGAAAGGAGGGCCCCGGCATGGGCGGTCGTGTCGTGAATCGCGCTGTCTGCCGATGCGTCTGGAGCGCAGTCGCTCTGCTTCTTCTCCTTACCTCCCCCGCATCGGCGCAACTGAAGGAACTCTGGACGAGCAAAATCGGCGGTTGGAGCTGGCAACTCTCCATCTCGCCCGACGGGCAGTGGGTCAACGTGGGCGGTCAGCTGTTCCGCGTACAGGACGATTTTCGGGAGCTGACACCAGCAGGGTTCGCTTATCCGTGCTTTGTCGGCAATCACCTCGTCGCCGGCTTGAGTGAGGATGGATTGACGCTGTATCGATTGCCCTCTTTGCGCCCGGTGCTCCAGCGAGGTGATGTGCCCGCTGGTTGGCTTTCTGCCTCCGATGACGGTCAGTGGATTGTGATCGGGAATCAAGGAGGGTCTCCCGGCGGGCAGATATGGCAGGTGCATCCTCTGCGCCTGCGGATGACGCTACCAGGCGGTTCCCCTTACTATGTCGCGGCGAAGGGCAAGTATGTTGTACATCTCCAGACAGACGCGCAGGGGACCGTAGCAGAGGTGCGCCGTACCGAAGACTGGCGCTTGATGGGCAGGGTGCGATTGGTCAGAGCGGGGGGCTGGGGGTTCAAGGTGGACGTCTCCTCGCAGGGCGACCTGCTGACCGCCTGCAACTATTACGCTGTCGACGTGTATCGGGTGTCGGACGGCACTCTGCTTCACTCCTTCGGCAATATGCCCGGCTTCCTCACCCAGTGCGTCCTCAGCTCGACGGGATACCTCGCGGGCTTGCTGGCAACCTACGACGGCTACAGATGGAAGCTGTGGAGGCTGTCCGACGGAGCTGAAGTGGCAAGCCAATCTATTCTGGACGAGTACGATTGGAGCGTGGATTTCACTCGGGACGGCAGGAGACTGCTGGTGCTTGGCAGTCGTCGGCTGACAGTGGTGGATACGGTAACGGGTAGTTTGCTCACAGAGGTGGAAGCCCCATCAGACCGGAGATTCACAGGTTTCCTTGCAGACTCCGTCACGATATACGACCGATATCAACGGAATAAGCTGGGCTTCTTCAGCGCACAGGATGGTCATCTCCTGCATGAGTTCACCCTGCCACGCACGGATTTGTGGGCGATGGCTGTCTCTCCGGATGGACGTCTGCTGGCAACATACCCCGGTGTGCCCGACCTGGAGCCAAACGTCGCCGTGTACGCGCTGGAAGCGGACGGCTCCTTACGCCTGCTGTGGTACACGCTTCTGAACCGCCCAGAAGACAACGAGCCAACATTGCTTGCCTTCAGCGATGACTCACAATGGGTTTTCGTCGCGGAATATGGAGGCATATTCCGCGTGCACAACGCACAGGACGGAACCGAGGATACCGTCTTCCAGGCAAACTTTCCCCAACACGATAGTCCCATCTTCAGCGCGAACTACGCCTGTGTTGCCATCCGGACGGGTGACGAGGTCATAATCGTGCGCACCTCAGACCGGACGCAGGTTGGCAGACTGAGAGTAATGGGTACACTGGTGGACATAAGCGGAGACGCGCGGCGCCTGCTGACGGTGGAAGACGACAGCGTTACCGGACTGCTGACCTGCCGGGTGTACGATGTCCAGAGTGAAAGGGTGGCGCTACGGATATACCTGCCGCAATCCAGCGACGGGCGTACACCGCAGGTCACGCTCTCATCCGATGGCAGGTTCTTGCTGGTGGAGACCGGGATGCTCTATCACATCGACACTCAGCAGGTTGCTCGTACCCGTCCGTTTGGCTCCGCGGCGTTCTCTCCAGACGGACGGTATTTCTACACAGGCGCACGCATGTACGAAATGCCTGCTGACGATAGAGCTCTCTCGTTGCGGGTTGCCATTCCCGGCTGGCTGGGACCGCCTCCCGAGCATCTGCGCTATCGCCTGCGGGACATCCAAACCGGGCACACGGTACAGGAGGGTAATCTCTGGTTGCAGAGCGAGTCAGAGGTCTTCACTCCACAGTTCGTCAACACGCTGTTCATCCCGGAAGGAACCTATCGCCTGACCATCAGTGGCTCGCCGTTCCTGTCAGCCAGTCTAGTGTTCAGCGGTGGCTATATGCCCGTCACTGTGACGCTCTTCACCGGCGACGTGGAAGGAGACAACGAGGTGAGCCTGTTCGACTTTGGACTGCTGGTGCAGGCATTTGGCAGCTGGGCAGGCGACGCGCACTACAGCCTCGACGCTGACCTGGACGGCGACGGGGAAGTAACCCTGTGGGACTTCGGCTGGCTGATACAGCACTTCGGGGCGATAGGGGATGAGTAGACGACGCATACGTGGTGCAGGGGAGGCCGGCTGGCCGCCCCTGCGCAATGCTGTTACGGTTGGGCGGGCGGTTGACCCTGGTCTCGCTGTCGGCGGCGTGCCCCCGGTTGGGTCTGCGGTTGCGTTTCCGCACCCACAGCCGGGCGACGAATCTGCGGGCGCGGCAGTTCCGCCGAGTTCACCAGACGCAGGTCACGCGCGGAGAACTGATACAGCGTCCCCCCTCGCACCACATACACGTATTCATTGTTCGCGGCGATAGCCACCTGCCCCAGCGCCACCCGCTCGGCAAGACCCGGCAGGGGCTGACCGAAGCCCGGGGGTCCAGCCGGAGGCTGACCCGGCACCGGCCCGGGCGGCGGAGGCAGAGGCTGTCCCGGTTGCACAGCAACCACCGGCGGGTTCGGCGCGGCAGGCACTTCGATCTGCGCCTGTGTCTTCTGCCACAACGCGAGCACGGCAATCACCGCTACCACCGCGCCCAGAACCCACACCGTTCGGTTGGTCCATGGAGTGCGCATCGTCGTTCCCTCCTTCTCGGATTCAGACTGCCGTAATCTCTGACGCGCCTCCACGCCAAAAGTTCACACGCGCGCCGCTTTACGCAGAGCCTGGTCCAGATCGGCGATGATGTCCTCCACGTCCTCGATGCCGATGGACAGGCGGATGAAATCGGGGGTGACGCCCGTTTCCAGCTGCTCTTCTGGCTGAAGTTGCTGGTGCGTGGTGGACGCCGGATGAATCACCAGCGACTTGGCGTCCCCGATGTTCGCCAGCAGGGAGAAGAGCTTCAGTTCGTTGATGAACTGCTTGCCTGCCTCGTATCCGCCCTTGATGCCGAAGCCGATAATCGCGCCGTAGCGTCCGTTGCGGTGGTACCTCTTTGCCACCTCGTGCGTTGGGTGCGAAGGCAGTCCGGGGTAGCTCACCCAGCTGACACAGGGATGCTCCTCCAGCCAGCGCGCCACCTTCATGGCGTTGTCGCTGTGGCGTTCCATGCGCAGGTGCAAAGTTTCCAGCCCCTGCAGGAACAGGAAGGCGTTGAACGGGCTCATGCACGCGCCGATGTCGCGCATCATCTGCAGGCGCGCCTTCAGGATATAGCTCATGGACTTCAACGGCTCCGGCAGGTCCCACAGCACCAGCCCGTGATAGGAGGGGTCGGGCGAGGTGAAGTCGGGGAAGTTGCCGTTACCCCAGTCGAACTTACCCGAATCGACAATGACCCCGCCGATGGAGGTGCCGTGCCCGCCGATGAACTTGGTGGTAGAGTGCACCACGATGTCTGCACCCCACTTGATGGGCTGGATGAGCGCGGGCGTGGGCATAGTGTTGTCCACCATCAGCGGGATACCCGCCTCGTGCGCGATATTCGCCACCGCCTCCACGTCCAGCGTGTCCAGCTTCGGGTTGCCCACCATCTCCGCGTAGAACAGTTTGGTGCGCGGGGTCAACGCCTTGCGGAAGTTGTTCGGGTCGATGGGGTCAACAAAATGCACCTTGATACCGATTTTGGGCAGGGTGTGCCGGAACAGGTTGTAAGTTCCGCCGTACAGGCTGTTCGCGGAGACGATCTCGTCGCCCGCCTTCAGGATGGTGAGGATAGCCAGAGTCTCCGCCGCCTGCCCCGACGAGGTCGCCAGCGCACCGACGCCACCTTCCAGCAACGCCATGCGCTTCTCGAACACATCCACCGTAGGGTTCATGATGCGCGTGTAGATGTTGCCGAACTCTTCCAGCGCGAAAAGGCGCGCCGCGTGGTCGGCATCGGTGAACAGGTACGAGGTGGTCTGGTAGATGGGCACGGCGCGAGCAAGCGTGGTAGGGTCAGGCTGTTGCCCGCCGTGCACCGCCAGCGTGTCGAAGTGCAGTTCCGCTTCGTTGGGTCCGAATGCCATGAGTAAACCTCCAGAGCGATTGTTGATTTATTGTATCATAATAGTCATGATTAGTGCAAAGGTTTCGCGTAGAATCTCATTCATCTTGAGCGGAACTCCTGCGCTCTGTCCACAGATAAAGTACGCGTTGGCACTCTGCCGAGCTGAGCCTGAAACCACTGGCAATCAGCTGACTAAGGGCTGTCGGAAAGTCGATGTGTCCACGCTGACCCGCAATGAACAGAACACCAACTGTCCCTGTAATTTGCAAACCCTGCTGTTGCGCATAGACACGCGCCAACCTATCGTCCAATATCACCAGGTGCACTAGCACGCTGGAGTTACTGACGACCTTCACTTCTGCAAGCACCTTGCAGGGTGGAGATATCACTGATAGCATCTTCAGCAGTGTAGTCTATCCACACACCATACTTCGCGAGTATCTGGAGCATCTCCAACTTGGTTCCCGCGCCAGCAACCTCCGCCGCTTTGCCCAAAGACAGCCGTCCTTGCCGATACATCTCTACAGCTACGAGCTCACGCAGTAGTCTGTCCAGTTCCTGCTCGCGCACACTGGCTGCCGCAAGGAGCGAACGCGGCAGAGAAACGGTTACCTGAACGGTGTCCATGCCCAGCCCACCTCCAACGGTATGCACATACATATTTCTCAGCTCCGCTCTCATTATACGCAGGTGCGGTACTACCGTCAACGCGCGGCATTTCCATCTTACCTCGCAAGCACCCGCCCCAGCATCCTCACCGCGCTGAGCAACAGCAATACAATCAGCACGTTACGCAGGACGCGCGAGCGCAGTTTGCGTGAAAGGCTCGCCCCCGCCACCGCGCCCGCCATCACCCCCAGCACCGCCGGCGCCGCTAGGGTAGGGTCGACATAGCCGTGCAGGAGGTAGATAATCGCGCTGACACTGCCCGTGATGCCAATCATGAACGAGCTGGTCGCTGCCGCCGCCTTCAGGGGAACATCCATCCACAGGTTCATCACCGGCACGTTGATAAAGCCTCCTCCCACACCCAGCAGGGCGGACAGCACCCCGGCAAACAGGCTGGTCGTCCATCCCAGTACGAGGCATGTGGGCGTATACCGCACCGTCTGCCCCGTGGCGAAGTCCACGTACTCCCCACTGTGGGCGTTCGGCTCTGTCATGTCCTCTACCGTACGCGCTGGACGGGGACGCAGGAGTGTCCATGCCACATAGCCCTGCATCAGCGCGAATAGCACCGCGATCCAGCGTGCATCGATCCAGCGGAAGATGACACTGCCTGTCAGTGCGCCCACCACCGTCCCACTGGTGAGCCACATACCCAGCGACAGATTCGCATAGCGATGACGCAGATGCGAGATGCTGGCGGTTGTGGAGGTGGCAATCACTCCGAGCAGACTGGTCGCCACGGCGGTCTTCTCGGGCACATGCAGAAGGATAACGAGCGCAGGCACCAGAATGATGCCGCCCCCCAGTCCCAGCAGCGCTCCCAGCAGTCCGGCTGCGACCGAGACCGCCCCCACCGCCAGCAGAGTCACCGCATCCATATCAATGCCGGAAGTGGCGGATTCCGGTGAACACCATCGCCAGCCCGAGTCTGTCCGCTGCGGCGATGACTTCATGGTCCTTCACCGAGCCTCCCGGCTGGATGATGGCGGTCACTCCCGCGATAGCCGCGGCTTCCACATTGTCGGGGAACGGGAAGAAGGCGTCGGATGCCAGCACAGAACCTTTCGCTCGCTCTCCTGCCGCCTCTGCCGCCAACCGCACCGACTGCACGCGGTTCATCTGTCCCGCGCCCACACCGATAATCATCCAGTCCTTCGCCAGCACGATAGCGTTGGACTTGACGTGCTTGACCACCTTCCACGCGAACAGTAACTGCTGAAGTTCTTCATCGGTCGGGGCGCGTTTGGTGACCACGTTGACCGTCTCGCGGCGCAGTTCGCTCAGCTCGCGTGTGCCGGGAGGGTTCACTCCCACCACAGGCATCTCTTGGAACAACTGCACATCGCGCGTCTGCACCAGCACTCCACCCGTCAGCCCGCGCAGGATCAGCCCCTGCCCGGGCGGCGTCAGCTCGCCCACCTCCAGCAGGCGCAGGTTCGCGCCCCATTTCTTCTTCTCGGTGAGGATGGGCAGGGCGTCCTGTGTGAATGCTGGCGCAATCAGGCATTCAAAGAAGGTGTTGGGCGCGGTGATTTTCTCGGCGGTAGCGGCATCCACCAGACGGTTCACCGCCATGATACCCCCGAAGGCGGAAACGGGGTCCGCCATCCGCGCACGCTCCACTGCTTCTGGCAGGCTGTCCGCCAGAGCCACTCCACAGGGGTTGGTGTGCTTGATAATCACGCAGGCGGGGCGGTCGCCCGCGAACTCCTTTACCAGCTCCAGTGCAGCGTCGCAGTCCAGCAGGTTGTTATACGAGAGCTCCTTGCCGTGAATCTGCCTCGCAGTGGCGATGCTGGGTTCGGAAAAGCCGGGGATGCGGTAGAACGCTGACTGCTGGTGCGGGTTCTCGCCGTAGCGCAGGTCCTGCGCCTTGCGCAGAGCCACTGTCAACTCCTGCGGGAAGAGCGCGTCGGGTTGGAACTGCCTGCGCAGGTATTCGGCAATCTGCGCATCGTAAAACGCCGTGTGCTCGAAGGCTTTCACCGCCAGCCTGCACCGGGTTTCTGCGCTGAGCGCGCCATCGTTCGCCCGCATCTCTTCGATGATGGCGTTGTAGTCGGCGGGGTCCACCACCACCGCCATGCTCTCGTGGTTCTTGGCGGCGGCACGCACCATCGTCGGACCGCCGATGTCGATGTTCTCTATCGCCTCGTCCAGCGTCACATCCGCACGGGCAACGGTCCTCTCGAAAGGATACAGGTTCACGCACACAAGGTCAATCGGCTCGATGCCTGCTTCCTGCAATGCCTGCAGGTGCTCTGGCTTCCTACGGTCGGCAAGGATGCCTGCGTGGATGGCGGGGTGCAAGGTCTTGACTCGTCCTTCCATCATTTCGGGGAAGCCGGTTACCTGCTCCACCGGAACGACGGGGATACCCGCTTCCTGCAGGGTTCGCGCCGTGCCTCCTGTGGAGATGATCTGCACGCCCAGTTCATGCAGAGCACGGGCGAAGTCCACGATGCCCGTTTTGTCGGAGACGCTTAACAGTGCGCGTCGGATTGGTCGCATAGCGCTGGCTCCTTTCAAGAAGGTGGTCACCCGTTATTGTAACCGCGACGGGCGCATGGGGTCAAGTTGAGGAGAAAAGCGCGGAGAGCAGGTTCATGGTAACAGGCAGAGCATCCCGCCGGCGCGCCTGAACAGCAACGCCTGCAGGATGCCCTGTGACCGTTCAGAAGTCTTCAGGGTTCACGTAAGCGGCGCTCCACAACGCCACCTGCAACACCACCGATTTGAACCACGCCTGATGCATCTTCTCCACCTGCTCGGCGCTGTGTCCCTTCTTTGCCAGGAAGGGCTTGATGGTCGCCGTGATGGGGTAGATGAACGCCACCATATAGCGGAAGCTGACGTTCGGCACAGAACGCACGTTGTCGGTGCGGTTCTTCTTGGTACGGTGGTGACGCAGTCCGATTTCGTGGGCGTAGTTCAGCCACTTCTGGTCGTAGGGGCGGTTGCAGGTGTCCAGAATCCACTGCCCGAACCGCTTCCGCACGGCGGCAAGGTACTCGTCGCTGGCGTTGCCCTTCCCATCGGTGAAGTAGTACACCAGATGGGGATGCGACGCCACGAATCCGTACCAGACGTCCAGCACGTCTTCGATCTGGTCGGCGAGCACCTGCCCCGCCATGCGCAGGTAGCGCTCGTCCTCCTCGGTGAACAGCACCGCCTTTTTCAGCTTCTCCAGTTCCTCCAGCGTCAGCGGCGAACGCGCCGTAGAACCGGAATCGTAGGTATAGCCGGGAATGTTCATCACGCCCATTGTGTCTTACCCTCCTTCCTGTGGTTGTTTCGCGAATCACGGGATGGCTGAACGGTGTCAGCCTACGCGCTTCAATCGCGCATGGGAGACTGTGCGCTTTCAGGTCACAAGGACAGTCTATGAGCCGGGCATCACCTCCTCTTCGAACTCTGCTGGAACGAAGTCAGGGCAATCGCAATACGTTTCCGCCTCGGGCAAGGGCGCATCGATGAAGGCGCAGTGATGCGGACCGCGCGGGTCGTGCGGATGAGCATCGCGACGGAAGAACTGGCAGTTCCAGCACATGTCGTACACCTTCACGTAACCCGCCAGCTGAAGACGGCGCACGATAGCCTGTGTGGCGCGCTTCAGCACCGCCTGTTCGTCTTCAGGAAGAGAAGCAATAGCTGCCTCGACCTCATCCAGCACATCCTCCAGCTCCGCCGCTTTCCGCTCGCCCTCTGGCGTCAGCAGTAGCCTCACCACGCGCTGGTCCTCTTCCATCTGCTCCCGTCGTAGCAACTGCTTGCTCTCGAGCGCGTCCACGACCCCACTCGTTGTTGCCAGCGTCACGCCGAGTCGACCTGCCAGGCCACTCACGGTGTGAGCGGTCGAACGAGCGTGTTTCAGGAACAGCAATGCCTGTATCTGCGCCGGCGATAACTGCGCCCGCTTGCCGCGGTCACGCAGCAGGTATTCGATCGCCTGCGTGATGCGATACAGGGCGATGGTCACCTGTCCGCTGAGCGTATGCCGATGTCTTGGGTTCAGTGATTTCATTGATTAGGACTCCTAACTATTTAGAGTATACCACCCCTACTGGCGAATGTCAAGTGTTTGAGCGAGGGTGCTTGAAATCTCCACCGACGCCCGTGTCATGGCGAGTAGCGAAGCGACGAAGCAATCTCCTTCGCCTACCGCGTTACGCAGGGGATTGCTTCGCCTTCTGGCGAAGGCTCGCAATAACACAGCACCTGTCACCCTGAGCGCAAGCGAAGGTCTCAGCCATGTAAGAAAAATGAGATGCTTCGCGTTCGCTCAGCATGACATAAAAAGCTTTCATATTGTCATTCAATACTGTCATTCTGGGCGAAGTAAAGAATCTCTGAGATGCTTCGGCTAAAGCCTCAGCATGACACGGAGACAGGGTGGGTTAGGCTCCGCCCGATCTGTAACCTCCAGGCTTGTGGATTGGGCGTCACAAACGTGCTATGTTTTTTCAGAATAAACTTCTCGAAAATGCTTGACAAGCACGATACATCTCTGGTATCCTTTAGGCGAGAATACGTATTCTGGACGCGAAACGTATTGCGTGAGTTGCTGACTATCCGCAGGCTCCCGTGAGCGAGAGGCTCCGCGAGACTGCAGCGACAACGATGTCGGCTGAATCCGGCTGAGCACAGAGATGCTCAGAGGTTCGCATATCTCAGCAAAGGGGGTAACTTCCATGAGCAAGCGTTACGCTTTCACCCTGATCGAGCTGCTGGTGGTTATCGCGATTATCGCGATACTGGCAGCCATTCTGTTCCCGGTGTTTGCGCAGGCTCGTGAAAAGGCGCGACAGACCTCCGACCTGAGCAACCTCAAGCAAATCGGTCTGGCTATCCAGATGTACGCTCAGGACTACGACGAAACGATGCCTCCCGCGGAGGGCTGGCGCCCCGAATTGCAGTCGGATCCCGGTCAGTTCGTGACCTGGATGGCAATTGTCCTGCCCTACACCAAGAACCATCAGATCTTCCGCTCGCCCAAGTACGCGTTGTTGTTCCCTGAGAACATCGCCAACTGGTTGAACTACGGCGCGCATGGAGCCATCGTGCAGGGTACCGCCCCCAACCGGGTGATACCGGTCTCCTACGCTGCGGTCAACCTGCGGTGGTCGACATGGCCGCACCGCACCACGGTGGGCGCTGCGCGCGGACACGGCGAGGGCTACAGCGGACGCGGCGGTATGTATGCCTCGTACCCGCAATGGACGCAGGGCGATACACCCGTCACCCTCGCTGCGATTGAGGAAGTGGCTCAGACGCGCGTGGTGGTCAACGCCATCAACTATCATCTCATCAGCGGGTGCGACCTCGACATCCTGGACGACAACGGACAACTGCCCTGCGGCTTCACCGCTGTTACCTACGTCAACACCGGCGGACAGCCCCCATGGGCAATCAACATGAATCCGCCGGACAAGAGCAGGCTGGCGCCGTTCGCGGGCAACACCAATGTGGTGTTCGCAGATGGACACGCCAAAGCGGTGCCGTGGGGTACCGGCTGTCCGCATGAGTACACGGTGGAGGCAGACAGGTCGCTGGAGCCAGCGCGCTGTCGCCAGTGATAGGGGGCGTTCATCATGGCTAAACGCGAGATACCGCTTCCGGTTGCAATCGCCGTGATTGTGGCGCTGATTGCGGTGGTGGTATTGCTCTTCTGGCAGAGGAGCTCGCCGCCCACCGAGTCCACCCTGAAGAGCTGGGCGCCGTATCCGCAGATACCGGCACAGCAGGGTTCAGCACCAAACTCCCCTCGATAACGATCGGATACCACTATGTCGGCAGGCGGTGATACGCCTGCCGACCGTTTTGTCCTCTGAAAAATCACTCCGCCTGCCGATAATTCTATCTGATTACCGTTGTTGCGTCCGCATGGCGGATGCATCAGGGGGTGACGCGATGAACCCCGATGAAATCGCCATCCGACCGGTGGTATATGGCAACGCGGTGCGCCCGGTGCACCGCGAAGCCGCTTCGCGCGACGCCACGAAAGGTCAGCGTTCACCCACCCCTGAGCCTGCTGAAGAGCCGGACGAGACCGAAGTGGTGGAGCAGGAGGTTCAGCCACCCGGCGAAGAGACACACCTTATCGACCTGAGAGCATAGCGAAACGATGAGCATGATAGGATACCTGACCGCCGCCGAAGTGGAACCTTCCCTGTTCCTCGGAGCGGCGATGAGTACGGACTCTTTTGGCCTTCCGGTGGAGTTTCGCTACACCGAACCCGTGCGCGCGACTCCGCTCCAGCGCATTCTCTACGGCAACGCCCTGCACCGCTATCTCTGCCGCGAGGTGATCGCCACTACCCTCCTGCAGGCGATGGAAACGCATCCGGAAGTGTGGATCGTGCAGGATGAGGTTCTGCTGGAGCCGCTGGAGGCGATGCGCGCGCCGGTGGTGATGCTGTTTCCTACCGAAATGGCACCCATGACCGACCTGGGGGCAACCATGCCAGCCGGCGATGGCGAGATGCTGGTTCAGCTATCGCTGGCAGGAGCACCTCTGCGTGTGCGTTTCGGCAATGGCGATGCCAGCCAGCAACAGCAGGCACTGCAGGCGTTGACCGATGCGGCGCGAACGATGGACGTAATGGAACCGCTGAACCGCCTGCAACAGGCGTTACGCGCAGTGCGGGAGGAGCTGGAAGCGGCGTGAGATGAACTGGTGGGGGCATTTCTGGCTTCGTACGCTCACGTGGGCGTTTCCCGCCGATGCACCGGTTGTGCACGGCGGCAACATGGCGATCATCCCTCCCACCGCGAGGCAGGTTCGTCTGTCACAGAGAGTGTTCTGCGCGCGTTACGAACCGCGCATGACCTGCAGGGTCAGAGAGGCATCCGCTCGGGCGCAGACCTGCACAGTCCGCAGATTACCGCGCCCGGTTGCCAGAACCCACGTCGTTCGCTCGCCATCCGTTCGCTTCCGATATTTCACCGTACCTCTGCGCATTGAGGTACAATCACAGAAACTTGCGTTAGCACGTGCAACGCGGTATGTCTCCCAGCGCGTATTAGTATGCAGGGAACGCCCCGCCGTGCGTGCAAGGATACGCCTCCTGCCAAGGCGTGCGCAAGTCGTTCGCGCAGAGGTGCGCTGGCGGTGTCGCCCGCAATGGGTGAACATCGAGCGCTTTGGCTGTCGCAGTATCCGCTCGTCGCTGGTGAAGCGGTTGCCCATTACCAGACGCGCCGTACCGTTCAGATGGCTGACAGAAGACCAGCGCAGGCTATGCCAGCAAGCGCTACAGCGAACGGCAACAGGATATGTGCGCGTCGAGAGCGTATACTACCCTGTGCCTGCACACGCGATAGCACGGATCGAGATCGATGAACAGCGTGGCGTGCTGTATGTACATCCCCGCAAGGGGCGGTCGGAGAGCGCGCCTGCGTGTTTGTGGGTGGTATCGGGTGTGCAGGTAGCAGATGGACGCCCCGTGCGCGCGGTGTTGAGGGTGGCGTGATGGAGCTCCTTTTCCTTCTGGCGCAGGCGGTTCTGCTGGTTCTGGCGGGATTGCTGGTACTGCGCGTGCGTGAGGAACTGCAGATGCTGGTGCGTCAGGCAACCTCCGGTAGAGAGAGCGAGCAGATGGAACGCCTGCGCGAGGAGCTGCAACAGACCCTGCGCGAGGTGCGCACCACGCTCAGCGAGGGCATCGTGAAGCTGGAAGAGCGGATCGCCCGCGCAGAGCAGGTGCTGGAGGCACTGGAAGCACACCCATCGCTCGCTCCGATGGGTAACGGGTCACCTGAACCCGCGTGCGAGTCGGCACGGGTGCCTGTGGAGCGCATCCTGGCGCTGGCAGACACCGGTTGTGACGCGAAAGAGATTGCGCGAATGACGGGTGTTGCCGAGGGCGAGGTCGCGCTGGTTTTGCAGTTGCGCGCCCAGCGTGGCTCGCTGGCGAGTTCTGATGATGCACCAACATCCTCAGAGAACGGTAATAGTCAACAAGGAACGGACGAATGAGAGGAGATCGAACAACGATGCGAAAATGGCACCTGCTGTGGATAGCCATTCCGGTGGCGATCACACTGGTCACCACCAGCTGTGGTAGAAAATCGGTCGGGGAAGTTAACGGCAAGAAGATCAGCCAGGCGGAATACTACAAGGTACTGGAGCGGATGGCTGTGCCCATCACGCAGGGCGAAAACCCCGTGCGAGACCCGCTGGGGCGTCTCGTGCGCGAGCAGGCAGGTTATCTGGCACTGCGGATGCTGGTGGACCGCCAGATCGTGCTGGAGATGGCGGAAAAAGAGAAGGTGATGCCCACCGAGCAGGAGATCGAGAAGGAGCTGGAGCGACAGAAGAAACTGCCGGACTTCAACGATCGTCTCAAGACGCTGGGCTACACGCAGGACGACCTGAAAGAGGACATCAAGGTGGAGCTGGCGGCGTTCAAACTGCTCACAAAGGGCATCACCGTAAGCGACGACGAGGTGAAGAAGGCGTACGAGCAGAACATCGCGCAGTTCACCGTTCCCGCCCAGGTGCAGGTCGCCCTGATCCTGGTGGACAACCGCAAGACGCTGAACGAAGTGCAGGACATGCTGAAGCGCGGGATGGACTTCCACGTGGTGTCGACACAGAAGTCGCTCAAACTGCCCAACATGCCGCAGGGGCTCAGCGGGGTGTGGCTGCGTCAGACGGATGAGACCTTCAAGCAGTTCCCGCAGCTGTGGCAGACTCTGCAGAAGACCCCGATCGGCGGAGTGACGCCGCCCCAGCCGATGAAACTGCCCAACGCGCAAGGGCAGGTGGTGGACGGCTGGGCTATCTTCAAAGTGCTGGACAAGCGAGAGAAGCAGGTACGTCCGCTGGACGAGGTAAAAGAGGACCTGCGGCGTCTGTTGATGCAGGCGAAGAGCAAGCGCAACCTGGGACGCGAGCTGATGCAGATGCGCGCGCAGGCAAAGGTGTCGTTCGAGATACCGCGCTTCGAGCGAAAGTGGCAGGAGGAGATGAAGCGTCTCAAGGAGCAGATGGAGGCTTCTGCCCCGAGCGCTCCCGCCATCCGCTCACCGACAGGCGCAACGCCGTAAAACCAGAGGCAACCCTTCCGGGTTGCCTCTTCTTGCTATATCCCCATCTGCCGAACCTGTTCGCGCAGGTAGGAAGCGGTCTCTTCCGGTATAGCGGTGGTGATGTAGATACCGCTACCCAGTTCGAACCCCGCGGGCGTGGTCAGGCGAGGCACAATCTCGATGTGCCAGTGGTAGTAGTCCATGCAGCTGTCGCGCAGGGGCGCAGTGTGCAACACCGCGTTGTAGTCTGGATTGTTGGCAGCGCGGTAAAGCAGTAACAGCGTACGACGCAACACATCCGCCAGCGCCGTCACGTCCTCGGCGCGCGCCTCAGCCACAAAGGACGCACTGTGACGGCGAGGCAGTATCATCAGCTCGAAGGGGAAGCGCGAGGCGAAAGGCGCCAGCACAATGTACCGGTCGGTGGTCAACACCACGCGCTCGCCACTTTCCATCTCCCGCTCCATCAGATAGCAGTACACGCAGGTGACGCGGTCGTCATAAAAGCGGCGCGCCTCTTCGATCTCTTCCCGGATATTGGTGGGCACGATCGGCGTGGCGATTAACTGCGAGTGCGGATGCACCAGCGACGTGCCGGCGGATGCCCCGTGATTGCGAAAAACCTGCACGAAGGCGATGCGGCTGTCCTGCGCTAGTGTGCGCATCCTCTGCAGAATCGCCTGCAGGCACAGGTCTACCTGCTCCACCGGCAGGGTTGCCAGCGTCTGGTTGTGCAGGGGCGTTTCGATAATCACCTCGTGCGAGCCGTAGCCGGTGATGGTCGTGAAGATGTCGGGGTTCTTCACGCCTTCCCACTTCGTGGAGGGCGACAGCGCGGCGAACTTATTGGGCACCACGCGCACCTTCCAGCCGGGCTGATTGGGCTCACTGCCGTCGCGCAGGGCATAGACCTCCGGCGGTGTTTGGGTCTCGTTGCCCTCGCAGAAGGGGCAGTCGTCGCGGTGGTCGGGTTCCTCCTGCACCGTTGCCTGCTTCAAAAACTGGTGCGGACGTTTGGCGCGCTCCTTGGCAACGATCACCCAGCGCTTGGTGGCGATATCCTGGCGCAGTTCCGACATGTTTCCCCACTCCTCTCGGGCGGTGTCTATCTCAGAGCTTCCGCGTTCCCAGAGCGATGTCCTGCCATATACGCCCTACTCGCATCCTGTTTCCGCCTTATCCCAGCGTTCCAGCAACTGCTCGGGCGAGATGGCGTCGGCGTCGTGAATCATCAGGCGCAATATCTCGGCGGTGCGTTGTTTGCCGATGGACACGTACTTGCCTGTCGCCCGCACATACACATTGCCCTTCTCGTCCACAATCTCGCCATGTGCATACCACACCCTGCCCCGGCGCTGGGTCATCTGCGCACGCGCGGTGAGGGGCGTATGCAGAGGCACCGGCTTCAGGAAGCGCGTGTTGATCTCAGCCGACACGCTGAACTCACCCGTCTGCATGGTCGCCGCCCAGCCCATCAGTTCATCCAGAATGCTCATCAACACGCCCCCGTGCGCAATGCCGGGGTAGCCCATATGCTCCTCGCGCAGGAACAGTGGTACTGTGGCGTAGTGTTCATCGGCGAAGAATCGTACGTTCAGCCCCTTCGGATTGCTCTCACCACACACGAAACAGGTGTGGGAATGGGGCAACTTCACTGCCATGCTCCTACCTCCATCCTTTCTGCTTCCTTCAGGATACCATTCCGCCCATGAAACGAGAAAATCCTGTCACGGGCAGGAATACGGCACGCGCGGCGAATGAAGAAAACGATCGGCTCAGCCAGGAGTGTAAACCATGTGCAGATGGATGCTGATACTTACGCTATGCCTCATGTTCACAACAGGAGGGGCGAACACCGTGCCCAAGAAGACCACCGCGCTTTTCACCGGCGAGCAGATCCAGCGAGCACGCCAGCGCATCACGCACGAGCAACCTGCCCGGCAGGCGGTGCAGGACATCCTCCGGATGGCGCAGGAATGGTCGCAGTTCAGCGACGAATACCTCAGGGAAACCATCCCGCCGCCGCAGGTGCCGCGTGCGTTCAACATCAGCTTCTCGGGATGCCCGGTCTGCGGGCGAGAAACCTTCAGGTACGGCAACTACGGCTTCGAAACGCCTCTGGAGAAGCCCTGGAAGGTCATCTGCCCCAACTGTAAGAGCGAGTTTCCCTCCAACGACTTTGGCGCGTTCCTGAAGAGCGGGCTGAAAGACCGCTCCCTGCTGACCGGCGACTATCCGGATGACGGCTGGGGCTGGAAGAAGCCAGGGGAGGAGAAGAAATACTGGTTCGTCGCCTACTACTGCCACTGGCACTGGATGCGCCATATCATCCCCGCCGTGCACAACCTGGCTCGTGCCTATCTGCTCACCGGCGACCGCCTGTACGCCCACAAAGCGCTGGTCATGCTGTGCCGTATCGCCGACTTCTACCCCGATATGGACCATAACAAACAGTCGCGCTACGCCGCCGAATTCGACCCGTCATACACCGGCAAAATCGTCAACGCCATCTGGGAAACGGGCGTCGCCACGAATCTGGCAGAGGCGGTGGACTTCGTGTGGGAGGCGATCGACGAGGATGCGGAGCTTCAGCGGTCATTGGGTCTGGACGTCGATGCCATCCGCCAGCGCCTCTACCGCAACCTGCTGATGGAGTTCGTCAAAGCGATCCGCGAAAAGCGCATCTCCGGCAACTATGGAATGCACCATAAGACCCTGCTGACCACCGCCATCGTCTCGCAGGACGCCGAGCTCCAGCGGTGGGCGGTGGATTATCTGCTGAATAATACCGGTGACCGCTATACGCACGAGGGACTGCACTTCGCGCTGACTAATCTCTTCTTCCGCGAGGGCATGGGGCACGAATCCGCACCGGGCTATCATTTCCTGTGGAATCAGGAGGTAGCGCGCATCTGCAACTACCTGCAACAGCTGGGCGTGGACATGTTCCGCCACCCGACGGTCAAACGCCTCTTCACCTATCCCTTCGAGATGAGCGTGGCTGGCAGGTTCACCCCTACCATCGGCGACTCGGGTAGCGTGGATACCTCCCGGATCGACCTGCCCGCGTGGATGGCGGAAATCGCCTACCGGCAGTACGGCGACCCATTGTTCTATCCCCTCCTGCCCCGACCAGAAAGCAATGCTCAGCGCGCCTACCCCAACTTTGCCGACCTCTTCCTCGATACTCTGCCGCCTGCTCCCTCTGCCCAGCCCGATCTGTCACCGTACCGGCGCTCGCGCAATCTGGGCGACTACGGACTGATACTTCTGCGCGGTGGAGCGGGCGAACACGAGCGCGCCCTCACGCTATACTACGGCTGGGCGGGAGGCGGACACGGGCATTACGACCGGCTGAACATCGAACTGTTCGGCTTCGGCAGGAAGCTTCTGCCCGACCTGGGCTATCCGCAGTTCGCCGCGGACGACCCCGAACCGCCGGGCTGGACACAGCACACCGTCAGCCATGCCACCGTGATGATCGATTCCCGGCGCCAGCACAACTTGAGCCGAGGCCGCCTGCACCGGTTCGTGCATTCCGACTGGGCGCGGTTTGCGGATGCCTCCGCCGAGAGCGTCTATCCGGGCAAAGCCTCGCTATACCGCAGGCAAACGGCGATGATCGACCTGCCGCAGGAGGAGGCTTTCTATGTGGTGGATGTCTTCCACGTGGCTGGCGGTAATCAGCATGATTATTCCCTGCACCTGCCCTCCGCCGATGTGCTGTACCGGGGCATCACCTACCCGGAACCGCGTCCGGGCACGCTGGCGGGGGAAAATGTCCCCTTCGGCAAGATGTACGACGACCCCCAGCGCGCCAACGCCTCTTCGGGCTTCCACGGCTACATGGGCAGTGGGTTTGCGTTCCTTACCCACCCGCAGGAGACCACCTCCGACCGCCCGTGGACGGCGAGCTGGCGGCAAGGTGACATCCGCCTGCGCATCCACTGGCTGCCCACCGCGCGGATGCAGTTCATCGCGTGCAACGGATACCCGAAGGGCAATCTGGCGAACCCGCCCCTGAAGTATCTCATCGCCCGCACAAGAAGCGACGGTCAGGAATCTTTGCAGAGTACGTTCGTAACGATGGTGGAGGCATCCAGAAGCACACCGCCCATTCGTGAGGTGCGCCTGTTGTATCATCAGGCAGATGCGGTGGCGATTGAAGTAACGCACCGTGACGGTCGCGACGTTATCTACCTCTCCATCGCGCCGGACAAGCAGGTGTCGCTACCGGACGGGGTCAGGTGCCGCTGTGCCGTGGCAGTGATGCGCTTCGATGCGGAGGGCGTGCTTCAACGGGCACTGGTGAGCGGCGGCGAGGCGCTGGTGAACGGCATCCGGCTCAAGGCGCACGACCTCACCGGCAGGGTGCAGGAGGTCCACCCGGAAGAGCACGAGGTGGTCGTGCATCTGCAGGGCAGGGTGACGGAAGGCGACCTGCTTCACCGCGCCATCCGGTTTCAGGGGGGCGCACATCAGGCAGACTACGAGATTTTTGGAGTGAATCGGGAGGGCAACTGCTGGCGCCTGTGGTTGGGAGACTATGAGTTCCTGCGCGGCAGGGCGCTGGTGAGCGAAGTGGACGAGGCGCGCCGCATCGTGCGCACGCCGACGGTGCTCGCGCTGGATGCGGTGGCGCCGGTGCAGGGAATGCCCGTCAGCGATGAGACGCGCACCACATGGTGGCGATTGAAATCCGCCCAGCGAGGCGAGATAATCCTGGACGGAGAGCTGCCTCTCGCTCCCCTGCGCTCCGATACCGACGGCGACGGTCGCGCCGTCGTGCTTATCTGGGACTTCGGCGTCGGCGACAGCGTGTTTATCCCTGGGCAGGCTGAATACCAGCGCTAGGGGAATATCCCCTGCAGAGCGTTGCCCAGCGACTGTGGTTTCATGCCCGGCGCTACAGCGATTGCGGGCCAGTTCTGACGCATCTGGCGCATCTCAAATACCTGCTGTGGCGTGGCGCCCGTCGCTTTGGCAATCGCGTAGCCCAGAATGATGGCGCTGAGCGTGTATCCCTTCTCCCGATAGCGCTGTATATCGGACTGGGGCGCCTTGAAGAAATCCGCCGTGCGCTGAATCACCCACTGCTCCTGCCCCTGTCGGGCAACGGACTTCTCGACTACCGCCAGCATGGTCTGCACGAGCGCGACCTCAGCATCGATGGCGATGCGCTCCCCCAGCACCTTGCCCTGCTGTTCCAGTTGCGGGTACTGCTGTCCGATCTCCACCTCGCGCACCACGCGCTTCATCAGTTCGGTGAGGGCAGTTACATCCGCGCGCGCCTGCTTGCCGGTCTCATCCACCTCGCGTACGAGCTTCTCCACCAGCGGGTCCGCGGCGGGCTGAACAGTGGGCGGCTGTGCAGAAGGTTGCGAGCGCAAAGGCTGAATACCACTTCCCAGCAAAAAACCTGCGAGCAACGCCAGCACAATGCCTCCCGCTCTTTGCATATTGAACTTCTTCATCCTGATAAACCTCCGGGTGCAGAAAGGTAACCAGTATATCGACGAGCCCGACGCCGAAATGTTTCTGCTACTTCACTCTCTGCGATGCGGGGTGAGCAACCACTGCGTCCCCCGCACAAGCAGGTCCAGCAGATACCCCAGCGCACCGATAAGGATGATCACTGCCATCAGCTCGCTGTAGGCGAGGCGGTCGCGCGTGTCCAGGATGTAGTATCCCAACCCCGCGCTGACCCCCAGCATTTCAGCGGGCACCAGCACAATCCAGGCGATCCCTACCGCCAGCCGTAGTCCCACCAGGCTGTGGGTGAGCACCGCGGGCAGTACCACATAGCGCACGGTCTCCCAGCGGTTGGCGCCCAGACTGCGAACCGCCAGAATCCATCGCCGGTCTAAGCTGGCTACGCCTGCTCGTGTACTGAGCATGATGGGAAACACGGTGGCGACGCCGATGAGGAAGATGACGGGGGCGTCGCCGATGCCGAACACCATCACCGCTATCGGCATCCACGACAGGGGCGAAATCATGCGCAGGAACTGCAGGACGAAACTGCTGGCACGCTCCAGAGGCGTCCACACTCCCAGCAGGACGCCAGCCGGCAAACCTACCGTCAGCCCGATAGCCAGTCCCAGCAACACACGCTTCAGGCTCACCAGAATGTGCGGTTCCAGCGCGCCGGTGCGCAACAGCTCCCACAGGCTCGAGAAACTGCGAGCCGGGGCGAAGGAGGAAAGCACATGTTCCTCCCCCACCCTCATGCTCCACAGATGCCATGCCAGCACCGCCACCGCCAACCCTAGCACGGGCAGGGCAAGCGACATGAGGACGTTCCTGCGCGGCGGTGAGGTAGTGAGCTGTTGCGTTACGGCGGTCATACGCGGAAGGTCTCCTGTCGGCTCAGGTTCCCGGGCAAGCCGAACACACCTGCTCCACCTGCTGTAGCCAGTGCGCGCCGTACGAAGCGGTCATCCACCAGATCGCGCGCCACGAAGTCGGGCTGGAGGCTGTTCAGGAAGGAGCGGTCACCCTCTACCTGCGTGCGCTGAAGGAGCTGCACCAGCAGGCGCGTGTAGGAGGGGAACGGATAGGGCTGGAAGTCGATTCGCGCCACCTTCCAGTCGGCGTGCTTGATGGCGCCCTCACGCTGGTAGAATACGGGGTCGTAATCGCTCAACACGCGCTGCAACACTGCCTGGGGATGCGGGGTATAGCTTCCCGACTCGCGGGAGAGTATCTTTGCGGTCTCGGCGCGGTTTTTGCGGATCCACGCCTGCGCCCTGACTACAGCGTTCACCACCCGCTGTGACCACTCCGGGTTCTCTTTCAGGTCGCGCTCGTGCATCAGCACCACACAGCAGGCGTGGTCGCGCCACACATCGCCCGTCAACCGCATCACGCGCCCCACCTTCAGGTTTTCCGCCGCGGCGTTGAACGGTTCCGCCACAATATAGCCTGCAATGGAGCGGTTCGCCAGCGCAGAGACCATATCGGGCGGGGGCATCACCACCAGCCCCACCGAGCCATCCGGCACCCTCTGACCCTGTTTGGGGCGCAGTAACGGCTTCAGTCCCGCCTCGCGCAGGATCGCCTGAAGCACCACGTTATGCACCGAATACCAGAACGGAACTGCCACCGTTTGACCGGACAACTGCTTGACATCACGGATATTCGGTTGAACGGTGAGCGCCGAGCCGTTGGTATGGTTCCATGCCACCACCTTCGCCGGGTAGCGGTTGCCGTAGCGAATCAGGATGGCGGTGGGCATCAACACATGGATGACATTCACCTGCCCCGCAACGAAGGCTTCCGCGATCTGCGACCAGGCGCGGAACAGGCGAGGCGTTTCCGCCTTCAAACCCTCCGCCTCGAACAGTTTGCGGGCGTGCGCCACCAGCAGGGGCGCAGAGTCGGTAATGGGCAGGTAGCCGATACGAACCGGCTGGTTCTCACTGCGTTTCTGCGCCAATGCCTGACCTGCGGACAGCGCCAGTGTCCACCCTACTGCCTGCGCGCAGCAGGAGAAGTTCAGATGACCCATGTGACAACCTCCTCTTCGTTGACCCAGCTGTGCTGGGACAGGTGTTCCAGGATATAGGCGTGCAGAGAGAGCATCTGCTCATTTTGCTGCCAGCGGGGATGTGGAGCCTGAATGCGCCACTCCCGCTCGATTCGCCCCGGGCGTGCGGTCATCAAAAGCACCCGGTCGCCCACGAACAGCGCCTCGTCGATGTCATGCGTGACCAACAGCACCGCAGTCTGGCGCTCACGCACCAGCTTGACCAGCAGGCTCTGCAGATGACGCCTGGTGAAGGCGTCCAGCGCAGCAAACGGCTCGTCCATCAACAACAGGCGGGGTTGGCGCACCAGAGCGCGTGCCAGCGCGACGCGCTGAGCCATGCCGCCGCTCAGCTGATGGGGATACAGGCGCGCGAAGCCGTCCAGTCCCACACTCTGCAGGGCGCGGTTCACGGCAGAAGGCACATCAACGCCCGTTCTCCTTCCCGACCTCAGGCGCAAACCCAGCGACACATTCTGCCACACCGTGAACCAGGGCAACAGGTTCGCATCCTGAAACACCAGCCCGATCTCCGGGTGGGGCGCAGTGAGTGTGCTCCCCGCGAAACACACCAAGCCTTTGCTGGCAGGCTGAAGCCCGGCGATGGCCTGCAGGAGCGTGGTCTTCCCGCAACCTGACGGACCCAGCAGGCAGACAATCTCTCCTTGATGGACGTCGAAAGTCACCCCTTCGAATACCGTCAGCACGCCGCCCCGCGACGGCAGATGCCGGGTCAATCCCCGTACACTCAGCAGCGGTGATACGGTATTCATGACAACGTGCCTGTCTCCTCAGGCGGAGTGGTTTGCAGTTGCATCTCCAGCTGGGTGAGGCTGGGCGTCACCACGGGCAGGAACGCCACCTCGCGCAGCCGGCGGGCGGTATCGCTGGATGCAAGGAAACCTGCCCCACCTGCCGCCTCGAGCTCGAGGTGCACTGCCTCCACGGCGAGACGCATCCAGTCAATGCGCACCTCGAACAGCCGCCTCAACTGCCCCTGCGACTGCACCGGGCGCAGAGCCATCCGTCGGGTCTCCTCTGCCAGCGCTTGCTGGCGTGCGCACAGCGCATCGAGCCGAGCCGAAAGCACACCGCGTGCCTTTTGCACTCCAGCGAACGCCTGATCCAGCGCCGCACGCGCCAGCCCCATTCCCAACCCACACTGCAACAGCAGGAAGCTCGGGCGCACGCAGGGCAGGTAGGTATGCGCATCTTCACTGAGGAGCCATGAGCGGTCGAGGCGCACGCTCTTCAGCGTCACCGTCGCGGTCTGTGAGCTCTGCAAACCCAGCAACTGCAGGTCCTCGCCGCGCTGAACGCCGTCCGCCTGCGCCGGTACTGCGGCGACCACCGCCCGGTTCTCATCCATCTGCGCCGCTACTGCAATCACGAACCGCCCCGGGCGCAGGTTAGATGCCCAAGGCAGGAACCCGTCGAGCGTCACCGAGTCGTGATCCAGCACCGCGTGGATGCGCAGAGGCTCCAGCCCCGCCAGATGCTTCATCGCGTTGGACAAGCCGGTGGCTCCGGCGGTCTCGCCCGACAGCACGCCCGGCAGGAGCGACTCGCGCAGACCCGCGTTCGGGCTGTGAAGCAGATACTCGGCAAATACTCGCTGGCACCAGAACACAAACGCGCTGGTCAGGCAGTACTGAGCCACCTCCGCAATCGCCTGCACAGCGTCCCACAGCGTGCCACCCTCACCACCGAACTCCTCGGGCACTCCCCGATGGAGGTAACGCGCCTCCGCCAGCAGACGGATAGCCCCCTCTGCCGACCCCGTGCCCTCGTTCATCGCATGGGCGGAGCTTCTCAGAGCCTCGCGCAGTGCCTCAGCAGTCATTGTGCATCTCCTTTCCTATGCCAGGTTGTGCACCTTCGTCAGCCTGTCCACCGGCGCACCTACCACCTCGCGCGCCTGAAGAACCGTCTGCTCGTCGGGACTATCATACAGGCACAAACACTTGGTCATGTCCTCGCAGACGTAGGTGCGCTCGAACGAGACGGCAGGCACCTGCGCATACAGGGGAGAACGCTCGGCTTTGCGCTTCAGATATGCCTCCATCGTCAGACCAGCAGGCAGGTTCCACTCCACCAGATAGTTGGACTTCGCCTTGCGCTGGCGAACGGTCTCGAGGTCCTGTCCTACCAGACGCACCTGCTTCACCAGCTCGGCAGGCAGGCCGGTCGGGGCGAACGCCTCGCGTGCAGAGGTCTCATCTTCCGCAAGCAGAATCAGATACAGCCTTCCGTCGTCGGGGCTTGCTTGAGCCTCCAGCAGTTCCGCCTGCGCACCGAGTGTGTGCAGGCGCGCGTTGACCTCCTGTTCCGTCAGTCCCTCCGCGCGGGTTTCAATCAGATAGAGGTTCATCTCGTCCACCTCCGGCATAGTTTACTTAGATGATACCCATAGTCAATTTACGATGTCAAGAGAGGTTGAGAGGTGTTTGAAATCTCCCGTCACCACCCGTGTCATTGCGAGGAGCGATAGCGACGAAGCAATCCCCTCCGACTACCGCGATTCGCCGGGGATTGCCTCGCCTGCCTGAGGGCAGGCTCGCAATGACACGCTATTTGTCATTCTGAGCAACGCGAAGAATCTCGTGAGATGCTTCGGCTCGCGCCTCAGGATGACAGGTGTGCCGTGTCATTGCACGGAGACACCGTTTCTGCAATTCCAAACCGTCACACGGTGGATGCGCAGGTTGGTGACTCCGTGGGGCAGTGGGTGCAGTGGCTTGGGACGCTCTGCTCGCGTTTGAGCAAGCATCTCCAGCACGAAGGCAGGTTCTACCTTTCCTGCCTGCGCGACAGGCTGTGCTCCACCTCCGGGCGTCATTTTGAAAGGCTCCAGCGAAACCACCTGCGCGCGGGGAGAACGGTTCACCAGCAGGTCACCCTCCCCGTCGCCCACACAGCCAAGCAGGAGAACCCGCGTGCGTTTCCCGTCTCCTCTTACCAGAACCTTTGGACCGAACTCGCTCGGACTCTGAGAGAAGTTCACGTTGATGAAGGTCACCTTCCCATCGTAATCGTCTATCTCTACCACGGCAGGATTGTTCGCCTTTGGCGGGGTCGCCACGCGTGCGCCGTGCAGAGTGAATGTGCCCGCCCCGCGCAACAGAGCAAAACGCGGATACTGCCCGGTTTCATACCAGATGTCCCTGACGAGCAGTGTGCCACCGTTCGTCACTTCATAACTCAACTCGTTGCTCGAGGAGGCTCCGCTGAAAATGACTATCCGCCCCTCGTCTCCTTGAGGCTTGCCCGAACCAAGCACGCGAATCGCCACCTTGCAGTCGGCATGGTTGACGTTGAAAAGGCTTACGTCCACACGGCTCAGACGGTTGAACAGCATCCCACACTGTCGGGCACCGCCCACATTGAGCTGGTCGGCGATGAGGCGAGCTCCCCGCTGGTCACAATTTCTGATGGCTATCCCGTCTGCTCTGCCTCCTCCCTGAATGCTCAGGCTATCGATAACCGCCAGGGAAGGACCATCCACCCTCAGTACAGGTGCCGTCCCTTCGCCTGCCCATTGCAGGATGGTAGAGCTCGGGCCGTCTCCCGGACTGTCGCCCACCAGCCGCACGTCGCAATTCGGGGGGATGATCAGCGTCCGCTCTATCCGGTACACCCCTGACGGGAGGTGAACTACTGGGCGCTTCCCCCTCATCTTCACCGCGCGGTCTATCGCTTGCTGAATCTGCTCACCCGTGCAACCCTTCTCCAGTTCGATAATGGGGCGCTTCTCCAGAGGGGGAGTACGCCACGGCGCCGGGGCAGACACCTTGACCGAATCATAGGCGACAATCCTGTCTCCCATCCGCAAGGAGGCAGGCTTCGCCTCGACGGCATCCCTGACCGTGAAGGTATTGCCCACAGAAAGAAAGCCCGCCTCCGGCCGCACGCGCACCGCGGGGCTGGTTTTCGTCCGAATGGTGTTATCGATGAGCAACAGGGGTCCTAAGTTGGAGACCTGGATGGGAACATCCTTGCAGTCCAGAATGGTATTGCCCTGCACGGTGATCTCCCCGCAGGCGTCCAGGTACCCCGCTTTGAAAAAGGCTCTGGAGCCCGTGGAAAAGCAATTGCGGATGGAGAAGTACATGGCATGTCCTTCGGTAATATCTGCCTCGGTGGAGTTTCGGAAGACGCTTTCGTACACATGATAGTTTCCCGCACCGAAGGCGTTCGTGACCCCGATGTGGCAACCTTCAAACAGGCAGTGCCAGATGAACCAGTCTAGAGAGTTCCAGTTCTGGATGCTGATGCCCGCCCGCGAGCACCGGATGAAGCGACACCGCAAGACGGCAGTCTCCGCGATGCCTGCAGTGTCCATCCGCCCCGCCTCGATGCCGAAGCCGACATCCTTGAAGACGGCATCGGACACCTCGTTATAGGTCGAGAAGTGATGTGCCCAGAGGATGGCGGTGTTCGCTTTGCGCCCGCCGTCGAAGGTCAGGCGTCCGAGGCGAGAGTACCAGGCGTTGTAATACAGCATCACCCCGCCGTCTTCTCCGTCCCAATGGATGACCGTCCTGTCCGGGTCCTCCCCGATGATGGCAATGTCCTTCGCCTGATGATGGCTCTCGCGATGGAGACGCAGGGTCTGCGTGATACGGTAAACGCCTGCAGGCAGGTACAGCACCGCGCTTTTTCTCTGCTCTTTTTGCAGTTCGTCGAGCGCCTTCTGCAGGGCTACCGTATCGTCCGCCTTTCCGTCGCCCACCGCCCCAAAATCCCGCTTCGCATCCATCCAGCTGGCAAACGGACCGAAGAACTCATCGCTTGCCAGAGGTAAAGGAGCCGGGGGCGGAGTTTTCTGAGTGTACACCCAGGCTCTGCTCATGGTGCTCTCTTCTCCTCTGTTTTCTTTCGCATATATTTTTCCGTCCCTCAACCATGTACCGCCAGATGCCCTCCTCCCACATCTGCACCCTCTTCCGCTCGACCTCTCCTGTCGCCAGCCTCTTCGCCTCTTCCATCAACTCACCCAGCTTCTTCATCCTTTCCTCTGTGCCCAGATATCCCCATGCCAGGTCCTCGCTTTGATGCAGATGCACCTGCCCCGTGCGCACCTCCTCGGGGTAATTCATCGGGTTGCAGTACGTCTGCTCCACCAGCTCGTAGAACCGTTTGAGAGGCTCACCTGCCGGTCCGTAGTAGCGAGAGAAGAGTTCATCCAGCAGAACATCCACGTCCAGGCTGGGGTCATCCAGAAGCTTCAAGGTGACATAGGTGTCTACCAGCTCGCCTAAGCCGTTCAGAAATACCCCGCGGATGCCATCCCTGGCAAACATTTTGAACTGCTGGCTTGCGAAGTGGGCAAAGAAGCCGGGGAAACAGTGGAACCCACCGTTCATCGCAATCTCTTCCGGGAAGCAGTAGTAGAGCCAGAGGAAGAGTCTCCTGCCTTTATCCCGGGTCACCCAGTCTCGGTAGAAGCTCAGGTCATTCTGCATCACCGGCGGGTGCCAGGGCCAGTTGCGAACATGCAGACACATCTGGACGGAGACATTCGGACTCAGTTTCACCCTCTGGGGATAGTAGGAGTACTCCCAGTAGGCAAGGCAGGAGATGAACTTATGGGGATGGCTTTTCCTCAGTTCACCTGCCACCCGATTGACGAAACCGAACATATAATCGCTGGCGTACCCATTGGCGAAGAAGGCGTTTCTACGAGCAGGATCGAGTTGCGCCTGGCACTGCTCGCACTTGCACCAGAAGTTGTTGTCCATGGGCACGAGTCCGAAATAGTCACCCGATGCCTGCGCGCCCGGATGCAACCCCTTCCCGTCGAAGTAGTCTCTTGCATCCTGCACCACCTGGCTGATGAATCCGGGATTGGAGTAGCACATCTGAGGCGGTTGCCCTTCGTAACCTCTGGTAAACCACTCGGGATGAGTGTTCAGGAACCTATCGTAATAGCCGTAGAAGGAGTGGTTACAGGCGTACTTTTCACCGCCCACCTTGAGACGTGCGAAGAACACCTGCACTTCCTGCGGAGAGGGATGCCCCCAGAGCTTCTCCAGAATGCCGAAGGCAGAGGGAGGCCACAAAGAACGCCAGAGGAAAGCAGGACGGCGCCTGATGTTCTGGGGACTGACGCTCAAGGTCTTCGTCTGGGGGTAGACCATCCCGACCTCTCCGGGCGAATACCAGCGTACGTCGCAGAAGCGCTCGAGGAAGTCATGTACCGCATACGAGGTCCCCTGCGCCTGATATTCGTACAGGGGAGGGGGAACAGGGGTCAGGTATGGCACGGCGCTTGTCGCCCTTGGGACTCCCTGCCCCTCGCCCAGATGGACAAGCAGAACGGTGTGCTGGTCGAGAGAAGGAGCATTTTTCAGCAAGGTGTCGCTCGGCGTAACGGGCGCATTGGTAACCTTTATCTCGTCGATGATACCGGCGTAGGCGTTGCGCACATCGTCAGGTCCTGCAGGAAAGGCACCAACCTTCAGAGGCGCACCTGCGCAGGCGGTCTTGCTGTACGAGGTCGCACCGACCATCTGCCCGTCGATGTAGAGCCGCATCTTTCCCTCTTTCAGGCTGTAGGTCGCAAGGATGTGATGCCAGCCCTGTGTGAGAGGTGGTGACTCTATGCTGTGCGACTCTTTCCCATCATAAGAGGCGTAGCGCACTCTGTCGGGAGGCATCCAGCTGAGGATGTGATAAGTCCAGGGGTTATGCCCCTCAATGCGAAGAAGTGTCCCTTCGCCCTGGCTCTCGCCGGACGGCAAGATCCAGACGGAAAAGGAGCCTTCCTCATCAGAAAACGGAAAACCCTCCAGCGTGAGATAGGTATCCCTGCCATTGAAAGCCAGCCCTTTGCCGAATCGTCCCCCATCCCAGCGGATATTGCCATGCAACCTCGCAAGGGGAAAGGTTTGCGGTTCGTCTTTACCCATCAGCACCAGAGCGTTCGGCAGAAACTTGATGAGGTATTCCTGATCCTTGAGTTGCCTGGCGGAAAGCCCTAAACGCCGGGTGATGTTACTCTCACCCACCAGGATCACAGTCCCCTTGACCTGTGAAGCATCGCTGACCACGGGGACGGTGGCGCCAGTTATCTTCTGGATGTGATACTGCAGTTCCAATGCAGCGAAACTCGCAGAGTGCGTGGGCTGGGAGGAGATGATGATGGTCGCTCGTGGCTCTCCATCCCTGACGATTTCAAAATCCGCCCACAGAGCAGGCAGAGCACAGAGAATGACCAGCAGTGGCACCCAAATCATACGAACCTCCAAGCCTCTGGCATCGTCAGCGCTTTTCCAGATAATCCTGCCACCATGATAGCACAACGAGAAGCTTTCGCAAAGCGGTAGTTGAGGTAATCGTATCGGCAGAAGCTCTGCGCTCCAAAGCCTCCTCACCATCAAAATGACATACGGCTCCAGCAACGGCAGGGAAGGTAAATGCCCTGTGCCAGCAGAAATATCCATGGGCAAGTTCCTCACTGCACACAAGAACCTGTTAGCAACCGAAGACGGTTGACCACCTGATAGTTCTTGTGAGGTCCCGAAACTGATTGGAATGCGGAGGTGAAAAGAAGGGTTCATGCTGAAACATCCTGAGCTCACTCTGGCGCGGATTGAGCGTTTCATCCGCAACGAGTTGCGCCCGCGCATCTTTCCCCAGCAAATCGCTATGCAGGCGGCGGTGTACCGCCCCACCGAGAAGTTCCCCCCAGAAGAGGCGCCGCAGAAGCCATATACTCCCGTTCAGCCGGGCTATACGTGGGGACCGATCTGGAGCGACGCCTGGTTCCGTTTCACCGGGGTCATTCCGCCTGAATGGCGCGGCTCGGTGGTGTGCGCCCTGATCGACTGCGGCGCGGAAGCGGTGGTCTGGGTGGGCAATGACCCCCGACAGGGTATCGACGAGAATCATCGCGAATACCTGCTCACCGAATCGGCAACGGGCGGTGAGGAAGTCACTCTTTATGTGCAGGCGACCGGCATGAACCCTCATGTGAGCGTGGACGCCAGACCAATCGAGCCTCCGCCCAATCCATTCACCTTCCGATACGCCAACCTCGCTGTGTGGGATCGCGAAATGACCGCGCTCGCGCTGGATTTGCAGATGGCGCTGGAGGTACTGAAGGAACTGCCAGCCAACGAACCACGCAGGGCGCAGTTACTGTATGCGCTGAACGAGGCGGTGAACGCCTTCGATGCGGATGACCGCGCGAGCATCCAGCGCTGCAGGGAAATCGTGGCACGAACTTACAACAAGCCTGCCTGCCCATCCGCACACCAGATCAGCGCCATCGGGCACGCGCATATCGACACCGCATGGCTCTGGCCCCTCGAGCGCACCCAGCAGAAATGCATCCACACCTTCGCCACCGCCCTGCGCCTGATGGACATGTATCCCGAATACAAGTTCATCTGCTCGCAGGCACAGCAGTACGCATGGGTGAAAGATCTCGCGCCACGCCTGTACGAGCGCATTCAGCAGAAGGTGCGCGAGGGGCAGTGGGAAGTTGCCGGTTCGATGTGGGTTGAGGCGGACTGCAACATCACCGGCGGCGAGTCGCTGGTGCGCCAGATCCTGTACGGCAAGCGGTTCTGGATGCAGGAGTTCGGCATCGAGACGACGGATTTGTGGCTGCCGGACGTGTTCGGCTACGCGGCGTGCCTGCCCCAGATTCTGAAGAAAGCGGGCGTGCGCTACTTCATGACGCAGAAAATCAGCTGGAACCAGACCAACCGCTTCCCGCACCACACCTTCCTGTGGCAGGGCATCGACGGCACGCGCATCTTTACGCACTTCCCACCCGCCGACACCTACAACGGCAATATGACTCCGCGCGAGCTGATGTACCATGTGCATAACTTCCGCGAGCATGACCGCGCCACGCGCGCCCTGTATATTTATGGCTACGGCGACGGCGGTGGCGGACCCACCATGCAGATGCTGGAATACGCCCGACGCCTGCGCGACGTGGAAGGGATGCCGCGCGTGACGCTGGAGTTTGCCCGCGACTTCTTCGCCAAAGCGGAGGCGGAAGCAAAAGACCTGCCCGTATGGGTGGGCGAGCTGTATCTGGAACTGCATCGCGGCACCTACACCACGCAGGCACGCAACAAGCGACACAACCGCAAGAGCGAGCTCCTGCTTCGGGAGGCGGAGTTTCTCGCCTGCCTGCGCCCCAACGGGCTTGCCTGCTATCCGGCAGAGGAGCTGGAGCGAGCATGGAAACTGGTCTTGCTCAATCAGTTCCACGACATCATCCCGGGCTCGTCGGTGAACGAGGTATATCGCGACTCAGAGCGCGACTACGCTCAGGTGCGCGAAATCGCCGAACGCATTATCCACGAGAGCCTGCAAGCCATCGGCGAGAACGCGAACACCGAGGGGCTGAACCTGCCCGTGCTGGTGGTGCGCACCACGCCCGCACCGCCGTGCGCGCAGATAGTATCCGTCCCGCTACCTGAAGGGGCTGAGCCCAAATCGGCATGGTGCGAGGGCGAGGCTCTGCCTGTGCAGATCGTGGAGGTAGACGGGCAGAGGTGCGCGCTTATCGCCGACGGTAAGAACGGCGAGGGCTATTCCTGCACTGTGTACGACCTGCGGGAGGAGCCTTGTAATGAGCCACCATCTATTACCGCAACTCCCACCCTGCTCAGCAACGGTATCCTGCGCGCGGAGTTCGATGAGAACGGCTTGATTACGCGCATCTTTGACCAGCAAGCCCAACGCGAAGTGCTCGCGCCGGGCGAGAAGGGCAACCAGCTGCAGCTGTTCGAGGACAAACCCCTCTTCTGGGACGCCTGGGATATCGACATCTTCTATCAGGAGAAAGGGCGCGTCATCACCGAGCTGGATTCGGTAGAGGTGGTGGAGCAGGGTCCCGTGCGCGGCGCGATACGGTTCACGCGCACCTTTGGCAACTCGCGTATCGTGCAGACGGTACGCCTTGCCGCCAACAGCCGACGGCTGGACTTCGTGACCGAAGTGGACTGGCACGAGGAATACAAACTGCTGAAAGTGGCATTCCCCGTCGCCATCAACAGCTCGAAAGCTACCTATGAGATTCAGTACGGGCACGTAGAACGCCCTACCCACTACAATACCAGCTGGGACATGGCGCGGTTCGAGGTTGCCGCGCAGAAATGGGTAGACATCAGCGAGCATGGCTACGGCGTGGCTCTGCTGAACGACTGCAAGTACGGACACGACGTATTCGGCAACACCCTGCGCCTCACCCTTCTGCGCGCCCCGAAGGCGCCCGACCCCGAAGCGGATATGGGGCACCACATGTTCACCTACTCCCTGTTCCCACATGAGGGCGGTTTCCAGCAAGCGGGCGTCATCGAGGAGGCGTACGCCCTGAACAGCCCGCCGCGAGCCATCCTTCTGACCCCTGGTCAGCGCGGAACGGAACCGCGCCACACGCTGTTCTTCACTGTAGACCGCGACGGCGTGATTCTGGAAGCGGTGAAAAAGGCAGAGGACGAGCAGGCGATTATCCTGCGCCTGTATGAGGCGTACAACTCGCGCGGTAAGGTAACAGTGCGCAGCGCGCTACCCATTCGGGAGGCGATACTGTGCGACCTGCTGGAGCGCGAAGTCGGTCGCCTGCGCGTGGAGAACAACGCTTTCAGCCTGTCCATCCAGCCGTTTGAGATAGTGACGGTGAAACTGCGGTTGGAATAATGACAGGAAAAGTGGAGGGCGAGGCTCTGTCCGAACTGCCGGTGAAGGCAACCTAACCCCCTGACCCCCTTCCCTGCGAGGGAATGGGGGAAAAGCCTCTCCCCGTTTCGGGGAGAGGTCGGGAGAGGGGTCTCAACCGGCTCACCAGAAGGTTCGCCCTCCATAGAGGTGGACCTGCGATAAACCAGCTCAGGCAACCTTGTTCCTCAGCAGACCTTTCAGGTATACTGTCGCAAAGAGTATTCGCGAGGAGGCGAAAAGATGACAGGCAGAGCATTCATCGCGGGCATGGTACTCGTGCTCGGACTGACCGGAACTGTGTTCGCACAGGCACTCACTCCCAAATCCGTAATGCAGAGCATCCGTCAGGCATACGGCAAAGTGCAGAGCCTGAAAGCCACCGTGCAGGTCAAATCCGGCTCGGAGACCGTTGTGTCCAGCGTGCAGTTCCAGCGTCCAAAGCAGTTTGCGGTTCAGGTGAAGCAAAACGGCAACCCGGTGCAGACCTACATCAGCGACGGCAAGACTTACACCGTCTACTCACCACAGAGCAAAACCTACGAGCAAAAGACGGTGGACGCCAACACTCCGCTCACCGGCGGGCATCTGACTTTTGCCGGATTCATCGCCGTTGCGATGGAGCCCCGCTTCGGGGAGATGCTGGAGAGCTACTTCAGCGAGAGCTTCGACAAGGCGCAGGCGAAGGGCAAACAGAAAGTGGGCGCGACTCCCTGCCGCGTGGTGGAGCTGTCGGGCAAGAGCGGCACCATGACGCTGTATCTTGGCGAGAAGGATGGGCTGGTGTACCGCATGGTGTACAGGATGGCTGACGGCGACACCTATGAAGAATTGGTGACCGCCATGCAGGTGAACGCCACCATCCCGAAGAACACGTTTGCCTTCAACCCGCCTGCGGGCGCGAAAAAGGAAGAACCCCGAAAGGAGCCAGCAGAGCGCGAAACGACCGACACACTGAAAGGGCAGGACGCTCCGGACTTCACTCTCAGCGATATGGACGGCAACACGGTCACGCTCAGCGAGCTGAAGGGCAAGGTGGTGTTCCTCGATTTCTGGGCGACGTGGTGTCCGCCCTGTCGCGAGTCCCTGCCGCACACGCAGGCGCTCAGCCAGCACGAGAAGGCAAAATCTGGCGAGCTGGTGGTGCTGGCGGTTAACGCCCGCGAGGAACTGGAGCAGGTCAAGAAGTTCATGCAGGACAATACCTACACCTTCCGCGTGTTGCTGGACAAAGACGGCTCCGTGTTGAACAAGTATCGCGTACAGGGCATTCCGACCTTCGTGCTGATCGACCGCGAGGGCAAGGTTGCCTGGGTGCAAGTTGGATTCGGCAGGGGCACCGAGAAACAGATGGAAGAGGCAGTCAGCAAGCTGCTGGGGCAGTAACTGCCTTGTATTAGGAACACGGGGCAGGCGGCGCGCCTGCCCCGTCTGCATTACGCAGGTCATCTCACTCTCGCTGGTACACAGGCTGAGGCGCGATGGACGGAGACTCCAGCGTCAGATCGACGCGAGCAGTGCCCAGCACCTGCAGGACGAGGCTACCCGACGAGAGATACTGATGGGGCGGGGCGATTGCGGTCGGGACGCCGTTGATGCGCACCTGAGGCGGTCGTTCGAGCCCGTTCACCAGAACGTAGTAACGCCGGTTCAGCCAGGGCGTGACGCGGAACGAGACCCGCAATCGGCGCGGGTTGCCCGTTAACGGCGTACGCACCAGCACCTGGTCGATCTTTCCCGGCGCGTGGAAGAGCAGGGGCGTGGGACGCACCGCCCGTAGGGAATACAACGGCAGTGCCCTGAACAGACGAACAGCATCTGTCTGCACCGTGCCCGGATTGATCGGCGGACCATCGCGCATCTGCGCCCGGAGGTGAAAGACATCTGGCAACAGCCCCTGTCTGTCCGCGTCGTTTTGCTTCCAGGTCATCTGGATACCGGTCGCTGTGATGCCGTCGGCAAGAGCACGCCACGCACCGCCGTATGGGTCTACCTCTGCCAGCCGATACAGCGCATCGGCATACGCCAGTCCGCACCATTGCACCGGAAGCCCAAACCACACCGGCGCCGTCCAGTTGGTGGCTCCGTACACGGGAATAGTGGCGTATGGACCGACTGGATTGCCTGCAGGATTGATGAGATACACGAAAGGCACCCCCGTCCATGCCCAGTAGCGCGCCTGCTCCAGATAGTCCGTGTAGCCCGTCAGCAGATAGCCCAGCAGGTAACAACGCACCAGCAGGGCAGAGGCATAGATGTCGGGGGTATGCAGAGGGATTTCCCAGGTCTGCGCACCGCGCGGCACGCCGTTGCGAAACTTATCCATCGCCCGCAACAGCCGCAACCCCTCCGCGATAAGCGAACGGTCGCCGCTGAAGATGCCATGCTCCAGCACGTGCAGAACCGCTGCGGCGGTGTAACCGCTGGCATCGGGGGCGTAATGGGTACTGCCAAAATCGGGTCTGCCGGGTTCCGGACGGTAGTGCAGGGTGCCGTCCGGCTCGAACCGCGCCACAATCTGCCACCCCACCTGACGAGCGGTTTCCATGTTCTCCGCGAGATGCCCGTAGATGAGCGCGGCTACGGGATAGGCGTTGTGCGAGATGTTGTAGAAGTTCATCGCCCACGCAGGCACCTGCTGGATGGCGCCGATGGCGATCTGGCGCAGGCGTTGCTGGAGGTTGGGGTCCGCGGTATGCTGGGCAAGCCACTCCATCAACACCGCCGCATCCGCCGAAGGCTGAGGGTCAAAGCCGGGCCACCACGCATGGCGGAAGAGATACCCCTCTCGGACGCGCGAGTCCAGCCAGCCTGCGCTCGCAAGAGACACGTAGCCAGCGAGATTCATGCCTGTGTCCGGCAGAGGAGGTAATCCGCGCAGGCGTACATACTGCTGAACGGCTGGCACCACGCTATCGCCCCTGCCGCCAACAATCGTCGCATGGAGCACCAGCGGCTGATTTGGTTGCAACATCATAGGCAGGGTGGGCAGGAGCTTGCCTTCCTCGCGGTTCACCCCGTCGGAACCCGGGCAGAGGATGCCCATCACATGCGCCCCGGAGGCGAACAGTCGGTCGGGAGAATCGAACAGGGCGCAAAATCGCTCATCCGGCTGCCAGATAAGACCCACATACCGCCCGCTCGCCTGAATCGCCATCAGCGGGAAGGTGATTTTGAGGTTGTCGGGCACCTGCCGTCGTGCCGCCGCCCCCACCACATCCGCCTCCGAACTGCTGGGCTCGTTCTCCAGATACTCCAGCCCGGCGAACAGCCCCTGTCCCTTGCTGGTAGCGTAACCGCCCATGCCCGGGAGCAGAAGCCACATCGGCAGGAAATAGACCTCCCGCGCCTGATTGACGGTCACCTGCGTATACACATCGATCGCGCCGGGCATAACGCCGGGCGTGAACCTGTGCAGGAATCGCCAGATTCCTCCATCGGGGTCGCGCACCTCGTACTCCACCACCAGCGATGAATCCTCTCGCCAGCGGCGAGCGTTCTGCATCGCCGAATGTATCGCCACCCATCGGCTGGTAGCACCTATCTGATAGCCGATCATCAGGCGTGTGAAGCCGGTTGCCATGCGTTCGCCTGCCACCAGCACCTCGAAGTTGCCCGGGGCGGGCGCGCCGTGCCTGAGCGCCAGGTACCCAGAACGCACCTCCTCCACATCGCCCTGCAGGTCGGGCAAGGTCGGCTGAAGCCATTGCGGTTCCTGCGGAATATGGCGCACCTCGATGCTCATGTAGCGCACCCACGCCTTGCCCGAAGGTCCCGGCGGGTCGATACGAAACCGATATCTGCCGGGCAGGATGGGCAGGATCAGCGTGGGTTCGCCCCACTGTCCCTGCGGCACGTAAAACCGCACCGACTGTTCCTCCGTTGCCCAGCTGCCGTCCCGGAAGTAGAAGACCTGCCAGAAGCTCCCCACCTCCGCCTTCACGCGCAGTTTCAGATACAGCGCTTTGTCGGACGGCAGGCTGTAAGCGGGTCCGATGGTGTACGGGTCTTCGCCTGCGATCTCGATCTGCATCCCGTCTGGCGCGGCAAGTAACCGGCTGATGGCGTGTGTGGGCTGCCAGCGAGCGACCTCCAGAGGGTTGCGGAAGTCGATGTAATACAGCGTTTGCGCACTCGCAGAGAGAGCCGACGAACCACCAGACCAGCGCGAATCGGATGAGAGACGTGCGCATCTGCGGAACCTCCCCGTCAATAAGCGTCTCCAGCATAGCACCATCTGCCCTCTCTGTCAAGCGATAATTGCCCCAGAACCTGTTAGCGTATTCGTTCACGGGGCAGTTACATTGCAGGAAAGTGACAGAACATGTGCGAATCGATAGATGACGATAATCGGAAGTGAGAATGCGATGCAGTCCAGAAGCCCTGCTGCACTCATCGCCATACAGATGCGGATAACGCTGGAAGATATCCAGAGCGAGAAACACCTCGCCAACCGCATCGACCGCCTGCTCGCGTCCGCGAAGCAGCGGGTGAAAGCCGATACGCCTGCGCTGGTGGTTCTGCCGGAAGACATCGGTCTGGGAATGCTTTTCATCGACGACTATGAAGCGGTGAAGCGATGCCAGAGCATCCGGGAAGCGGCAGGCGTTCTGCTCACGCGATATGCATCCGCTGTCCAGAAAGTTATAGACACCTTCCATATTTCGCCTACCCGCGCATTGCTCTCTGTGCTGGGCAAGAGGCTGGCAAGCCGGTACCGCCGCATCTTCTCCCAGGTTGCCCGCACACACCGCGTGACGCTGGTTGCTGGTAGCGCTCCTCTGCCGGACAGCCGCAACCCTTCGTGCGTGTACAACACCTGCTATGTGTTTGACCCCAGCGGACGTCTCGCACTATCCCAGCGCAAAGTACACCTCATCCCGCTGGAACAGCAGGAAGGGATGGACCTGTGCGCGGGCAGGCTGGATGACCTGCGTGTGGTGGATACGCCGGCTGGCAGGCTGGGGGTCGCCATCTGTCTGGACGCTTTCCACGCCGACGTGATCGAAACGCTGGTCAAACAGCAAGCGCGTATCCTTGCTCAGCCTTCATTCAATCCCCTGCCCTGGACACAGGAGCAAGCAGACAGCTGGAAAACGGGTTTGTGGCAGGCGTGCCAACAGCACCCGGGACTGATCGGCGTGAACCCGATGATGGTGGGCAGGCTCTTCGATGATGTGGTGGTGGAAGGACGCTCCAGCATCGTGGCGCACACCTCCCGAACCGACGACGGTTCGGGTTATCTGGCGCAGGCGAACAGCGCAACGGAAGAGGAGATTCTGGTGGCATACACCGAGAGCTGATGATATGAGGGAGGGAACACGAGATGCCGCAGACGCTGGTGATGGGGGTCGATGGTGGGCAGAGCACGACCCGTGCGCTGATTGCGGATGCAGAGGGTAACCTGCTCGGACTGGGTACAGGGGGACCCGCAAACCATATCCACGAACCCGGCGGACCGGAGAGGCTTCGGCAGTCTCTGCGACAGGCTCTGGAGGGTGCTCTGCAATCCGCTTCCCTGCCGGGGGACACCCGCTTCACTGTGGCCGTATGCGGGATGACCGGCGGGGGCGCGCTGGTCGAACAGATTTGCCGTGAAGAGCTGCCCGCGGAGCAGGTGGTGGTTACGCACGACACGCGCACCGCCCTCTACTGTATCACTCAAGGCAAGCCAGGCGCGGTGGTGATTGCGGGCACGGGGTCGGTGGCTTTCGCGATGAACGGTGACGGAGAGGTAGCCTCCGTTGGTGGATGGGGCTATCTGATGGGCGACGAGGGCAGTGCCTACTGGATCGCTTTGCAGGCAATCAACGTGTGCACCCGCGCCGAGGACGGTCGCCTGCCCAATACCTGGCTGAAGCGCGTTCTGCTGGTGCATTTCGGTGTGGATAGCCTGCACAGCCTGCACCGGCGGCTCTACTCGGGGGAGCTCTCTCGGGCGGACATTGCCTCCGCGGCAAGAGTGGTGTCGGATGCCGCCCGTCTGGGCGAGCGCATGGCGATACGCATTCTCGGAGCGGCAGGACGAGAGCTCGGGCTGATGGCGGTCACCGCGCTGAGAAAGCTGGCGATGCAGTACTCGCGCGTTCAGGTCGGCATCGTTGGCGGGGTTGCCCGGGCGCCAGAGCCTCTGCACCGAATATTTCGTGAACGCGTGTACCGAAGCACCCTGGCGGAGGTGGTGCGCCCGCGCTTCCCGATAGTGGTATCTGCTGTGTGCCTGGCGCTGGAAGAGATGCAGGCCGAGGTGGATGAGGCGTTGTGGCAGAAGATGGCGGATCAGCTGCCCCGACTGGGGATAGAAGCCATCAGTTAGACCACTGCGCCTCGACGAGTTCGACGTTATCCACCCTGCCGTCAGTCACCACCAGCACGCGCTCGTGCTGTGCCAGCGTCTGCGCCTCCTCAATCACCGTATCCCCTGCGATGGCAGGCACCACGCCGCACCCCAGCCTTCTTCAGCAGGTCCGCCCGTCGCATCGCACGCACGACATCGTTGGCATCCACCGTCTCCGAGACTTCCATTGCCCGATAGGTCTCGTTGCCGTCACTACGCCAGCGTCTCTGCACCACGACGTCCGTTTTGTAAAACTCGTACAGCTCGTCGTCTGACAGGTATGGTTCCACCAGCTCTTCCAGCTCATACGGCAGATGCCCCCGAGCACGGCGCATAATCTTCCCAAAATAGGCAGGCGCACGTTCGCGGTAGTGAAACTCATAGTAAAATCCGGACAGTTTTGCCAGCCGCTGTTCCACGAGGTTCGCCCTCCACCCCGTGTCATTGCGAGGAACGCAGTGACGAAGCAATCTCCTCCGATTGCCGCGATACGCCTGGGGATTGCTTCGCCTGCTGGCGCAGGCTCGCAATGACACGGTATTTATGTCATTCTGCTTTATATTTACTGTCATTCTGAGCGAAGCGAAGAATCTCTGAGATGCTTCCGCCTGACGGCTCAGCATGACACCGTTGTCGTCACCCTGAGCGCATGCGAAGGGTCTCATCTGTGCAAGAAAACGAGATGCTTCGCCTGACGGCTCAGCATGACATAAGTAACGCCGTACAGCACACAAAGAGCTTCCGCCACCTTGTAACGCAGAATTTTTCTTCTGGCATTGTATCTGTTGACAATTTTCTTCTGCACCCTTATAATGTACACAGGAGGGACACAGGCATGGCTTCCGTGCTGGAACGGGTATCGGCGCTGTACACCTCGTTGAACGAAGCGGAACGCAAGGTCGCGGACTTCGTGCTGAACAACCCTGAAGCGGCGCGCGGATGCAGTGTCATCCATCTCAGCGACCTGAGCGGCGTCAGCGAGACCACCGTCGTGCGCTTCTGCCGCGCCATCGGCTTTAAGGGCTACGCGGACTTCAAACTGGCACTGGTGGCAGACCTCGCCCCGCACCGGGAACCCCTGCCCGATGTGCATGGCGACGTCTCCCCTGAAGACGACCTGCCCACCCTTGTGCAAAAGGTACTGAACATGGACGTACAGGCGGTCGCCAGCACCAAAGACCTGCTGGACATGAACCAGTTCGAGCGGGCGGTGGACGCTATCGCGCAGGCAAGGCGTGTCGCCATCTTCGGCGTGGGCAGTTCCCTGCCGGTGTGCATGGACCTGCAGTACCGGCTCCAGCGCGTGGGTATCCAGAGCCTGTTCTCCGTCGACGACCACATTCAAGCCATCAACGCCGCCCTGCTGGAGCCCCAGGATGTGGGGCTGGCGGTGTCCTACTCTGGCGAGAGCCGAGAGACCATCGAGTCGGTGGAGCTGGCAAAGGAGACGGGCGCCACCACCATCTGCGTGACCAGCTTCCGGCGGTCGCCGCTGGCGAAGTTGTGCGACATCTGCCTGATTACCTCCGCCGGACGCACGCAATGGCTGGACGAAACCATCACCGCCCGACTGGTGCAGTTGGCGCTGTTCGACGCGCTGTGCGTGGCGCTGGCACGGCGCAAACAACCCGAAGCTGTCAACGTCCTTCAACGAATCGCTCGCGCTGTGGAACGAAAGAGGCACGCCGTATGACCACTGTACCCCTTCGGCTACTGCCAGGCATCAAATCCGACCCCATCGAATATCGCTACTCGTATCCCTGGCTTTTCCGCCTTGCCGCCGAGGAGGGCATCACGCATATCCAGCTGGGCAGTACCTTCGAGTTCTACCTCCTGCCCGACGAGTTCTTCCACTGGTTGCGCGAGCAGGCAGAACGAGCGGGCGTGCGCATCTACAGCCTGTTCACCGCGCACCGCGAGCTGGGCGGATTCTTCCGCCACGAACCCGGCTGGGAAGGCGTGGCACGGCGCATGTTCGAGAGGTACATCCAGATAGGAGCTATGCTGGGCGCGAAGTCGGTGGGACACAATCCGGGCGCGGTACTGCGCGACGAAATGCACACCAAACCGCAGGGCATCGCACGCTACCTGCAACACATGAAGGAGCTGATGCACTTTGCACACGAGCAGGGAATCGAGTGGCTGACCATCGAGCCGATGTCGTGCCTTGCCGAGCCACCCACCCTGCCCGACGAGATTCGCCAGATGGGAGACGAACTGAACGCCTACCACCTGCAACATACCGACAGCACCGCGCGGGCAGGCTTCTGTGCAGACGTATCGCACGGCTACGCGGACGAGAACGGCAACGTGGTGTACGACAACATGGAAACCTTCCGCGCCACCCTGCCCTATCTTTACGAGGTGCACCTGAAAAACACCGATGCCTTGTTCCACTCCACCTTCGGCTTCAGCGAGGAGGAGCGCGAGCGAGGTATCGTGCGACTGGAGAAGTTCCGCGACCTGTTGCACGCCAGCGCGCACCTGCTACCGGTACACGAAATGGTGGGCTATCTCGAAATCGGCGGTCCCAAGCTGGGGCGTGACTACAGCGACCGGCATCTGGAGAAAGCTCTGCGCGATTCTCTGCGGTATGTGCGCGAAGCCTGGTGCACTCCCCCACTGCCCAGTGCGCTGGAGAGCATCCGCCAGACTGCCGTTTCGGTGCAACCGGTGCAGTTCTCGGCGTCGCTGATGTGCGCTGACCTGCTCCATCTGGAATCGCACGTGCGCCAGCTGGAAGCGATGGGCGTGCACTACCTGCACTTCGACCTGATGGACGCCCACTTCACGCCCAACATGCCGATGGGGCTGGTCGTGCTGGAGCAGTTGCGCGAGCGCACCCACCTGCCCTTCGACGTGCACCTGATGGTGGAGGACAACGACCTGTTCGTGCGCCAGCTCCTGCCCATCGGTGTACAGATGATTTCGGTACACGCCGAGTCCGCCCGCCACTTAGACCGCACGCTCAGCCTGATTCGCGAGGGAGGCGCACGCGCCGGCGTCGCGCTGAACCCTGCCACACCGCTAGACGTGCTGGACTACGTGCTGGCGAAGACGGACTTCGTGCTCATCATGACGGTCAACCCGGGCTTCGCGGGGCAGAGGCTGGTTCCTACCACCCTGCGCAAAATCGCCGATTGCAGGCGCTATCTGGACGAGCGAGGCTATCAGCATGTGCCCATTCAGGTGGATGGTAACGTGAGCTTTGAAAACATCCCGAAGATGGTGTCAGCGGGGGGGGATATTCTGGTGCTGGGTTCCAGCAGTCTCTATCACGCAGATGGTGCGCTCTGGCAGAACTACAGGAGGGTGGTGCAGGCGGTGCGTTCAGGGCTCAGCCAGCGGCGCGGGGACGAGGTGTAAAGAATGAACGCGCTGGTGCTTCATGCCGTGGGCGACCTGCGCTATGAACAGGTACCAGACCCTACTCCCGGCGCGGGCGAGGTGCTGGTGCGGGTGGCGTACTGCGGGGTGTGTGGCTCTGACATCCCGCGTATCTTCCACAAGGGCACCTATCGCTTCCCGCTCATCTGCGGGCACGAGTTCGCAGGCATGGTGGAACGTTGTGGCGAGGACGTGCATGGGTTCGCTTCGGGCGACCGCGTGGCGGTATTTCCGCTCATCTGGTGCGGGCGATGTTCCGCCTGCGAGAAGGGCAGGTATGTGCAGTGCGAGGCATACGACTATCTCGGATCGAGGCGAGACGGCGCATTCGCGGAATATGTGGTAGCGCCCGCGCGCAACCTTCTGCGCGTGCCCGACGGCGTCTCCCTGCAGGAAGCGGCGATGACCGAGCCGGCGTCGGTTGCCCTGCATGCCCTGCGGCGGGCGGGAGGCTGTGAACCCGGCGAGACCGTGGCGATTTTCGGCGCGGGACCCATCGGGCTGATGGTGGCGCAGTGGGCACGGGTGATGGGCGCGTCGCAGATTGTGCTGTTCGACGTGGTGGACGAGAAAATCGCGCTGGCACAGCAGATGGGCTTCTCGCACGCCTATCACTCCCTTCGCAACGCTCCCGAGAACGTTATTGCCCAGCTGACCGACGGACAGGGAGCGCACGTGTGTATCGAGTCGGCAGGAGTTCCGGCGACGCTTCTACAGGCGTGCCGTTGCGCTCGGCGAGAGGGACGTGTGGTTCTGCTGGGTAACCCATCCGCCGACGTGACTGTGCCAGCCAGCCTGCTGTCGCAATTGATGCGGCGTGAGGTCAGCATGCATGGCACATGGAACTCGGAATTCGCCGTGTACAGCCCGGATAACGACTGGCACACCGCATTGCAGGCGATGGCGCATGGGCAGTTGAACCTGAAGCCGCTCATCAGCCATCGCATCCCGCTGAGCCGGGCGAAAGAGACCCTGCACGCCATGCACCACGCGGAAGGCTTCTTCTGCAAGGTGCTAATACATCCCGACGGTCAGGAGGAGGACTGATGCTGACTGCCGTTCTGGAAGAGCTGGACAGGCTCGTGCTCAAAGAGGTGCCCGAACCCGATATCGACGACGATTCCGCCCTGCTGAAGGTGGAGGCGGTGAGCATTTGTGGCTCGGATGTGCGTATCCTGCATCACGGCAACCCGCGCGTGAAGCCACCGGCTATCATCGGGCATGAAGCGGCGGGCGTCGTGGTGAAGGTGGGCAAGAACGTCACGCGCGTGAAGGAGGGTGACCGGGTAGCCATCGGCGCGGACGTACCGTGCGGGCAGTGCCGGTGGTGCCGCAACGGGCTGGGCAATAACTGCGCCATCAACTACGCGGTGGGCTATCAGATTCCCGGTGCGTTCGCCCAGTACATGAAACTGCCCAAACTGTTGCTGGACGAGGGACCCGTCACCCCCATCCCCGACCACATGGACTTCGAAACCGCCGCGCTGGCGGAGCCGCTTGCCTGCGCCATCAACGGCATGGAGCTGGTGAACATGGGGCTGGGCAAGTCGGTGGTGATTATCGGGCTGGGACCTATCGGCTGTATGCTGATCGACCTTGCTCGCGCGATGGGTGCCAGCAAAATCATCGCGGTTCAGCGCAGTACGGCGCGGCTGGAACTGGCTCGGCAGTATGGGGCAGACGTCTACATCGCCGCCGAAGAGGAGGATGTGGTGGCGCGCTGTCGGGAGGAGACCGGCGGCGAGGGACCCGACATCGTGATTACCGCCAGCGCGTCGGTAGAGGCACACGAGCAGGCGATCGAGATGGTGGCACATCGCGGCTACGTGAACCTGTTCGGAGGCTTGCCAAGAGGCGCGCGCCCGATGAGCGTCTACTCCAACACCATCCACTACAAGGAGTGCTTCGTCACCGGCTCGCACGGCTCCGTACCGCGCCACCACGAGCTGGCAGTGCAGTTGCTGGCGCAGGGCAGGGTGCGGGTGGCGCCTCTCATCACGCATCGCTTCCCGCTGTCGCAGATTCACCAGGCGTTTGCGGTCATGGAGAACCGCGAAGGCATGAAGGTAATGGTGCTTCCTCACGCAGAATGAAAACGCCCCCGCCAGAGGCGGGGGCTGAAGTCTGCTATGCCGAATGTACTACTGCGGTGCGCGATCTGGAGGCCAGCCGGTAGCGGGTAGAGTTGTCCACTTGCGCCCGTAGTTGATCAGCTTGGCGTGACCGTCAAAGAAGGTGGCATTGTAGCCCTGCGAGTGGTTGTGGTTCTTGTTCGGACATCCGCCCGTGCATCCGTCCGGTCCATCCCAGCCAAAAGCGCCGCGCTCGGTGAACAGGATGCGTTCGGCAATCCACTCGGACCTCTCGCTGGGCGGGTCATCATTCAGATTGCGATAGCCGTCCGGGTACCGCACGCAGGGGAAGGGACCGGGATAGCCCGCACTGCTTCCCGGGCACCAGGTGTTGAACACCCAGTTGGGGAACCACTGATACGACTGCAGTCCCAGCTGCATGTTGCGCTGGTTGGGGTCGCGGAACCGGTCGGACGGGCAGTACCAGATGCTCTTGTTCTTCTGATACGGACCCAACTGCACCGTCATCAGCGTGCGGTAGAATTGGGAGCCGTAGGCACAGCGAGCGTAGGGCGGGCCCCCGTCGCCCGGGTCAAACCCTTCCCACCAGCCTGCGCAGTCTGCCCAGGGTTCACCGCGGTCGCCCTCGTAGTTGTTCACATCCGGGTTCACTTCCCAGTTGCGGGGACCGGGGTAGGTGCCCATGGGGAATTTCTCGTCGTAGTCCTGCGAGTACATGCGAACAGAGAGACCGATCTGCTTGAAGTTGGACAGGCAGGACGTTTGACGCGCCTTCTCGCGTGCTTGCGAGAACACGGGGAACAGAATGGCTGCCAGTATCGCGATGATCGCGATGACCACCAGCAGCTCAATCAGGGTAAAGCCGTAGCGCTTCATGGTTGAACCTCCTTCTTAGAGTGATTGGATGTGAAATGACCGGGCGAACGCTCAGCGCTGTCCGGGCGTGGTCGGAGCGGTTGCCGCGCCGGGGGTCATTCCGCCCATGCGACGCTGGAACTCCGCCTGCACATCCGGCGGGATGCCCGGTGGCTCCTCGCGACCACCCAGTGAGCGCTTGCCGGTCGCCCACCAGTAGATGCCTCCGATCACCAGCAGAACCACGACGATGATCACGATCGCGGTGACGGGAGATACCTCACGCTTCATACACGGTCACTCCTTCCTCTCTGGGTATCGTGCGCCGGAGCGCACGAGGCTCGCGCCACAATACAGGCACCGACAGGATGTAACTGCGAGGGGTGGTGCATCTACCGCTCAGCCACGCATCCAGCACCTCCACTGCCAGCTCGCCGAGCCTGCTGAAGTCCGGGCGGGAGGTTGGGAAAGCGGGCTGGAAGAACCGGGAGGTCTCGATGTTGTCAAAACCAGCCACGCAAATCTCCTCCGGCACGTGTACGCCGCGCTTCAGCAGAGCCCGAATGATGGCGATCGCCGTCCGATCTTCCCACGCGATCAGCGCGTCCGGACGGGGCGACAGCGAGAGCAACTGCTCCACAATCGGCTCTGCATCCACGTCCTCCCTCAGCGCAGAGCCGGGTAAGCCTTGCCACGAGAGATAACTCTCCGGCACTGTCAGCCCCGCATCCTGCATCGCCATCAGCCAACCTGCCCGCCGCTCGTGGATGGAACGGTGCAGATAGTTCTCTTCCAAGGGCAGGAACGCGATCCGGCGTCGACCGTGCGCCAGCAGTGCCTGCGTCATCTCGTAGCCGAGGCGGGTGTTGTCGAACAGCACCATCGGACGTTGCCACGCCTCCTCGCCAATATCGAAGATGACGATCGGCACATCACGCCAGCGATGCAGGAGGTAATCGCCACTCGCCTGCTTGCGCAAACGGGTTACCGGATACAGCACGATACCCTGCGCACCTGCTTGAAGGTGCTCTTCCACCAGTTCTTCCTCGTGCCGGATGTCGTTCTCCGAGCTCGCCATCAGCAGGTGGTATCCCCGACGACGCGCCTCCCGCTCGATGCCGTGATATGCCCACAACACCACCGGCGCGTGCGAACGTGGGGCAATGAAGCTCAGCAGGCGAGTGCGTATGCCCGTCGTCGGTGCCGAGCGCACGTACACTCCACTGCCCTGCCGGGAGTCGATCAACCCCTCCGCCCTGAGCAGAGCCAGCGCCTTCGCCACCGTGGGACGGCTGGCACCCAGAATGCGTTGTAACTCGTGCTGAGTAGGCAGTCGGTCACCCGCGCGGACGTCGGGTCGGCTGATCCACTCCGCCTTGATGCGCTCTGCCAGCAGAACGTATGTCGGTAGCCTCTTCGCAGCGCTCATGGTGAGTCCATTATACGACTCCTTTACATATTTGTCAATACCTGCTGAAGTTGATAATCTGATTTTTCCTATCTTGTGGCTCTGAAGCTTGTTGAAAAACATGATCTGGAGGGCGAACCTCCCGGTGAGCCGACTCCTCTCCCGTCCTCTCCCCGAAACGGGGAGAGGAGTTCCCCCTTCCCTCGCAGGGAAGGGGGACAGGGGGTTAGGTTGCATTCACCAACGGCTCGGCGAGGGTTTCTCGCCCTCCAGAAGCGTGCCCCGTCCAGTCATGCTGAGGCTTCAGCCGAAGCATCTCCGAGATTCTTCGCTCCGCTCAGAATGACGGCATTAAATGGCAGAATGAGCCTGTTACCTGTCATGCTGAGCGAATGCGAAGCATCTGGTTTTTCTTACACAGCTGAGACCCTTCGCTTGCGCTCAGGGTGACAAGTAATGTGTCATTGCGAGCCTTCGCAAGAAGGCGAAGCAATCCCCTGTGAATCGCGGTGCTCGGTAGGAGACTGCTTCGTCGCTTCGCTCCTCGCAGTGACACGGGCGTCTGGGGAGATTTCAAACGCCCCCCGTTGCCACTTGACGAATGCGCCGGATTCTGGTAGATTCCCTATCGAGCCGACGTAGCTCAACCGGCAGAGCGGCGGTTTTGTAAACCGTTGGTTAGGGGTTCGAGTCCCCTCGTCGGCTCCATTCCATAGCCGACACCTGTCGTGACCGGGACGTCTGCCAGCCGAATCCGGCTGGAACTGGGAAGGAGCACCATGTGAACGTCGGCACGCAACTGGGTAGACACCGCATCCTGCGCGAAATCGGCGGAGGGGGGCTGACGCGGGTTTTCGAAGCGGAAGACCTTGTCATCGGGCGAAGGGTGGCGCTGAAGGTGCTGGCCATTCCCCCCGGCATCTCCGAGCGCGATAAGGCGCAGCTGGTGCAGAGCTTCCAGCAGGAAGCCCGCGCCGCGGGCACGCTCTCCCACACGAACGTGGTCACCCTCTACGAAGTGGGCGAAACAGACGGCACTTACTACGTCGCCACCGAACTGCTCACCGGCAACACCCTGCGCGACCTGATACGAAACGGCAGACCTCTCCCCGTAGACCAGGCGCTGAACATCCTCCTGCAGGTCGCACGTGCGCTAGACTACGCCCACCGGATGGGCATGGTGCACCGCTCGGTGAAGCCCGACAACATCATGGTCACCGACGACGGGCTGGTGAAGGTCACCGACTTCGGCATCGCACGGGCGGCGAATGACCTCCTGCGCACCCAGAAATCGTTGCTAACCAGCTCGCCTGCCTATCTTGCGCCTGAACAGATACGCGACGAGCCGGTGGACTACCGCACGGACATCTTCGCTTTCGCGGTCACTGCCTATGAGGTGCTCACCGGGCGCACTCCCTTCGAGGCTCCCACGCCCACTGCTGTGATGCACCGTATCGTGACCGATGAGCCGGACCCAGCCCCGGAGTTGCCGCCGCGAGCACAGGTAGCCCTTCGCCGTGCCTTATCGAAAGCTCCTGGGGAACGTCCCTCGTCTGCACTGGCGCTGGTGGAGGAGCTGAGTAGCGCCTACTATGGTACGGCCGTGGTGTCACCTGAAGCGCGCCTATCGATACCTCGCGAGAAGGAGAGCCACTCTATGAGTTCATCGCATTCCGTTGCACAATCACCCCGTTCATCGCGATACCTCTGGGTTATCGTGGGCGCCATCGTGCTGGTGGCAATTGCCGGTGTGGTCATCTGGCGGCTGACCGGACAGGCTGATGAGCAGTTCGGCGTGATGATTGTGGACGTTGGCGCGTCTTCCCCTGCCGCGCCCGCGGTGGTTGCCCCCAACTACGTGCTGAATGACTTCGAACTGTCGCCCGGCTCGTGGCGTGTGGAAACGGCGGGGCTTCGGCTGGAACGGGCGCGAGGCGGCGCCAGTCAGGGGGCACACTGGTTGAAAATCAACGGCGTTGACCTTTCCGGTGGAGACGAGGTAGCCATCTCCTGTCTTCCCGAGACGCGAGACTGGTCGCGCTTCGGAGGGGTCATCTCACTCGACGTGCTGGTACCGGGCACTGCACCACCTGACCTGCGGGTCCAGGTGGAGGTAGAAGATTCCTCTGGCGGATTGCACGCGATGCCCGGCGATGGGGTCGCGCTGACTCCCGGCAGATGGTCAGCCATCACCTGGCAGGCGGGTTCGGTGGCGAACGATGTGGCAGTACTTCGGGTCAAACTGGTATGCGGACAGACGCCGTATCGCGGCTACTTTGGAATCGACCATGTGCGTGCGCAGGGCACCTCTGCCGGTCCCGCCGCTATCCGCTACAAGGTGCGCGTGGGACCGTTCACCGACACCGCTTCGATGGAGCGGCAGACGGCGAGGCTGAAATCGTTGGGCAAATCGCCGTTCCCCGTGCGCGAGGGCGACAGGCGTTACCTGCAGGTCGGCGCGTTCACCACCATCGACTCCGCGCGCAGAGAGGTGGATTTCCTGGTCGCTCAGGGATACCGCGAATTGCGGTGAGACGCGGCGGAAACTGACAAACACATCCCTCAGAACGCAGTTCATCTCGTCCTCACGATGTACCAGTGAACGCTCAAATGAGCCAAATCTTGTTTTGGTATATTGTTCTGTGCCTCTTGACAAAATAAACAACCAGTGCTACAATTAGCATAGACCATAAAGATACCTTTGGTATAAACATGAATCAGCGTACACGAAAATCCGCCACCTACGCCGTTGCCGAGCAGATACGCAGTGGTGTGCTCTCCGGGCGATACCAGGAGGGAACCTGGCTACCTCCCGAGCGCGAGCTGGCGGCGCAGTATGGCGTCAGCCGCTCCATCATCCGTCGCGCCATCGATATTCTGGCGGATGAAAACCTGGTCGTGCGACTGCCGCGCTGCCGCCCAATCGTGCGACGTACACCGCGTATGCGTTCGCCCACCAGTGAAACTCGCAGGCGCACCCTGCAACTGCTGCTGTGGCCCGTATCGGTGTTTGCGGGCAGCGCCGCGATCCTGCGCGGTATCTACCAGGCTCTGGATCACACCAGCTACCGGCTCATTGTGGAAAGCCCCCGCGCCGCTGGTTGGGAGCAGGTACAGCAGGACGAGGCGACACTGCTACAGCAAGCCGTCGAGGAATCCGATATCGGTGGGCTGATCGCATGGTATATGGGTGGCGAGCAGAATCTTCCTGTACTGCAAAAGGTACGCGAGGCTGGCATTCCCATCGTATTCATCGACCGGTTGCCGCCACGTGGATTTCCCGCCGACTTCGTTGGCGTAGACAATCGCTACGCTGCCGAACAGATAGTCAAACATCTCATCGATCTTGGACACCGTCGCATTGTGCATGTCACAAACCTCGATCCAGCCTCTACCGTAGCACAACGCAAAGAGGGATACCGTATAGCCCTTCAGAAAGCAGGCATCCCACTGCATCCCGAGTACGAGATAGTGGATACCAGCGCCACGCACGAGCAACGGAGCCAGAACGCCCGCTTGCTCGCCGAGCAAATCCTTCGGCTTCCGGGACCACCCACTGCAGTGTTCGCCGTGAACGACTATACGGCTCTGCACATCATCCATGCGTTGCGTGAAAGAGGCGCTCGAGTACCGGAAGACATTTCTGTGTGCGGTTTCGATGGGCTGGAGCGATGGATGCCGGGAGCACGTTTCCTGACCACCGCCGACCAGCCCTTCGAACGCATCGGTGAAGCTGCCGCCAGACTTCTGCTGGAGCGCCTCGCGGGAGAGATGAACAACGTGTACCAGCACATCATTTACGAAGCTCCGCTGAGCGTGCATGCCTCCAGCAGGCAAATTGGCTCAAGTTCTGCTGCCGTCGCTCAAACCACTGACCACCACAGGAAGGAGGTTCCAGAATGAAACGCTCGTTTTCCGCCTTCACACTCATCGAATTGCTGGTAGTTATCGCGATTATCGCGATACTGGCAGCAATCCTGTTCCCGGTCTTCGCGCAGGCACGTGCCGCTGCGCGTAAGGCAAACTGCCTGTCGAACATGAAGCAGATCGCGATGGGCATCCTGATGTACGTTCAGGATTACGACGAGGCAGGCGTGCCGAAACGTGCCTTCACCGATCCGTCGGCGTGGTTCACGGGCAGAGAGATTATCTGGAAGGACCTCGTTCTGCCTTACATCAAGAGCGGCGGTCGCCCCTACGATGGCGGACGCACCTACACCACGCCCGGCGATGGCGGCATCTTCCGCTGTATGGAGAACTCCGCCGCATGGTCTGCCGCAACGGTAGTGTACTGGGGCGGATGGGGCCCGGGCGTGCCCGGCGATGAGACCTCACGCTATCCGCGAAGCTATGCCCTGAACAACCATGCGGGGCATAACGAGGCTAACCGAGAAGGAGCTTTCTGGCCCGACTTCGCGAACGGAGTCTTCACCCCGGGCAACCTGTCCCTCATCCAGCAACCAGCCAGCACCATCATGCTGGCGGAGACGCGCATGTTCTTCCCGGAGATCTGGGGAACAGCCATGGGGTATGCCTGCACGCTGGACGGCATCCCCGTCGGTGGTGTGCCAACAGGATGCATCCAGGGACACAAGAGTGGTATGACCAATTTCGCCTTCTTCGACGGGCACGTGAAGACCATTCGCCTGCAACGCTCCGTCAGCGAGGACCTGTGGGATGCGTTCGCCCCGAACACCGACTGGGGTGGTGGCTACACCGGTGCACAGGCACAACAGGATGTGCTGAACGCCATCAATTCCCTCCAGGAGTGGACAACAGGCATTTAGGCAGGGGACAACGCTGGGCGATATGTGCTGATAGCGTACACCGCCCAGCGTCCTTTATCTGAAGTCAGGAGGTACAGCGGTGATGAAAGCTACAGGTTCAAAACCCTCCGCTCCGAAACAGAATGTGTCGCCAGTCGTGGCCATCCTGATTGTGCTGGCGCTGGTGCTGTTTGTTGCGTGGCGGGCGTGGGTTACCTTTGCGCCTCCGCGGATGGGCAAGTTGCCACCGCCCCCCACCCAGGACATCGAGTTCATCAACCAGAAGGCGCGAGAGGTGCAGGGGGATTTCAGCAGGCTAAGCCCAGAGGACCAGATGCGTGTTCAACGCATCACTCAAGGCTTTGGTCCTGCTGCTATCGCTTCCGCATGGCGAAAACAGCAACAACAGGGCGCCGCACGGTAGAAACCGGCAAGATAGTGGGCTGACATAGCAGGGTAGTCGAGGGGGCACAGGCAGATGCCCCCTCGGTTGTTCTTACTTATCCTCTGGGCGGATACCCATCCCACTGCGGTTGGGGTAGGTGGGACGTCTGGGTGGAACGTAGGGATTGCGTTCCAGCTCCTCCAGCATCAGGCGGATCGCCGCATCCAGCTGCGGGTCTCCCCCATCCACCATCAGGGCGGGGTCGTCAATGACCTCGATATCGGGGTCTACCCCGTGCCCCTCAATGCCCCATGTGCCGTCCTTCTCATAGAAGGCGAAGGTGGGTACGGAGGTGTAGCCGCCGTCGATCAGGCGCGGGTTGCCTGAGATGCCGATCAGTCCGCCCCAGGTGCGCGTGCCGATCAGCTTACCCAGCCCCGCCTGCCGGAAGTAGTAGGGGAAGGCGTCGCCGCCCGACCCCGCCAGTCCGTTAATCAACATGCACTTCGGACCAAAGTGGGCATCCGGCGGCCAGGGCCAGTCGTTGCCGTCGCGCCGCGCCCAGTAGTTGGTCAGCGGGCGGTTGAGCAGCTCGATGAAGCGGGTGGGTATCTGCCCACCACCGTTCCACCGCTCGTCGATAATCAGCGCCTCTTTGCCGATCTGCCCGAAGAACTGGCGTACCAGCTCGTTCTGACCGTCGGTGCCGGTGTTGGGTACGTAGATGTAGCCTACGCGCCCGTTGGTCTTCTGCTCTACATAGGCACGCTTGCTCTCCACCCACGCCCGATAGCGCAGGTTACTATCACTGCCCAGCAGGCGCACCGGCACCTCCCGTGCGCTGGAATCCAGCACCGGGTGTTCGCTGACCGTGATGGTGACCACGCGATCCGCCATGCCCTGGAACGCCGCCCAGGGGTCTTTGCTAGTGTCGATGGGCACACCGTTCACCGCCAGCAGGTAGTCGCCCTCTTTCACCTTGACGCCCGGTTCGCTGAGCGGTCCTCGCGCGTCGGAGTCCCACGGCGCACCCTGATAGATCCTGCTGATGCGGTAGGCGCCGCGGTGCAGTTCAAAGTCGCATCCCAACAGCCCCACCGACACCGAAGGCGCCTGCTCGGTGTCGCCACCGTAGTAGTAGGCGTGCCCGACGTTCAGCTCCGCGATCATCTCGCCGATGACGAAGCTGACGTCTTCCCTGCTCACGCAATCCTCCAGCATGGACATGTAGTGGTCGCGCATGGCTTTCCAGTTGACGCCGTGCATGTTGGGGTCGTAGAAGAAGTCGCGCTGGATGCGCCATGCGTCGATGAATATCTGCTTCCACTCCTCGCGCGGGTTGATCATGGCGGTCATACCCGCCGTGACCACCGCCTCACCCGACGCGCCCGGCGCGGCATCCTGAATGGTCGCCGTGTTGCCGCGAACCACCAGCAGTTTCTTGCCGTCGGCGGAGATGTCGAACGCGCTCGCCCCGCTGGCGACCATCTTCTCTTCTCGCTTCTCATCAGTCAGGTCGAACAGCTTGATGGCAGGGGGTTCCTCGCTGCCAGCCACCGGCAGACGCACGAAAATCAGCTGCCCCCGGTCGTTCACCGCCAGCCTGCCGAACCGTCCGGGCTTTACCGGCAGCTGGATGGCGCGCGCTTCAAAACCGGCAAAGTCGATGTTCACTTTGCCATCGGGCTTGGGGGCGGGTGTGCTCTCGGGCTTTTCGCGCGAGGCAGGAGTTGCCTCTCCACCGCTCACCTTCTGCGCGCGGAACTGCAGGCTACCGAGCGGAGACACAATAGTGCCTTCCATCGTGTTGCCGGTGATTTTGGCGTTCAGGGTCAGCGCGGTTCCATCGGGCAGAGTGATGCTGAGCGACAGCTCTCTGGTGGCAGGGTTGTAAGTGCCGTTCACCGTCGCAGTGCCCATCGGGCTTTCCACTGTGCCGGTAACGGTCTGGTTCGCCTGCAGTCGCAGTTTGGCGCGAATGCTGATGGAACCACCGGGCACCATGCTCCCCGTCACGGTACCGCTCCACTCTCCGCTGACTTCGTCGCTTTGCTGAGCAGGAGGCGCCTGGGCGGGCGGTTCGCGTCGCTCCGGTTGCGGTTCCTTCGGCTGTTCTTTGCCCTTGTCGCCCCACTTCTCCTCGTCGCTCTTCGGCAGGTAGGGCGAAGCGATGTCCGCTCGAAGCGGTACCGCCAGCAACACCTGTGTGCCTGCATAGATCCACGTGGTACCGAGGTCCTCGTAGAACGGGCGGAAATTCCGGCTGCTGACGAAGTAGAGATAATCGCCCTTGCGGTCAAACACGGGCGAGGAGTCATTGAACATACCGCTGGTCACCTGCACACGCTCTTCCGTGTCCACGTTGTACAGCCAGATAGAAGAGGTCCGACTGCGCTCGTGGTTTCGTGCGTAGGCAATCCATCGGCTATCGGACGACCAGCTCGGCGAAAGGGTTTCCGCCCAGGGGTCTTTGTCCACCAGGCGCACTCTTCCGCTGTCGATGCTGTAGATATACAGCGCGCCGGTCTTATCGCTGAAGGCGATGAACTTCGAGTTGGGTGACCAGACCGGATTGTAGCGGAAGCACGCGCCGTCGGTGGTCAGTCGCTTCGGTTCGCCCTGCCCATCGGACTGGATGATGTACAGCTCGTATTCGCCGGTGGCGTCCGAGAAGTAGGCGATCCACTGCCCGTCGGGGCTCCAGGAGGGGTCACGTTCCGCCACGCCGCTGGTGCGGGTGAGGTTACGCGGAGAACCGTTCTTGGCGGGCAGGGTCCAGATATCCCCGCGCGCCTCCACGACCGCACGCTTGCCGGTGGGCGAGATGCCCCACCCCGCGATGAACCGGCTGACGTCCACCGCGCGCGGGCGCAGGGTCGGACGCGCTCCGGGGATCTGCACCTGCACAGATTGTGCCTTGCGGGTTTGCAGGTTCAGCAGGTACAGATGGGAACCCTGCTGGAACACGATCTCTCCCTCGCCCTTCTCGCCGGGACCGATGGAGGGCCACTTCACGTCGAAGTCGGTGAAGCGGGTGACCTGTTCACGTTTACCCGTACGCGTGTCGTACACCCAGATATTGAGGCGATGCTCCGGTCCGGCATCGGACAGGTAGTACACTTTCTCGCCATGCCACATGGGCTGGGTGTCGGTGCCTTCCCAGTCGGTGATGCGTTTGGACTGTTTGGTGCGCAGGTTAAACAGCCAGATGTCGGTTGCCATCCCTCCGCGATAGCGCTTCCAGGTGGCGTTATCCGTGGAGTGCGGGGTATAGGCAAGCCACACACCATCTGCACTGAGACTGCCGTTCACGCCATAGGGAATGGGCAGTTTTTCGGGCAGACCACCCTTTGCGGAAACCACATACATCTTCATGCCCGGTCCGAAACCGCTCAGGTTGGACGCCGAGAAGAGCACCTTGCCGTCGGGCGTCCAGTCGCTGAGCCACTCCGATGCGGGGTGATGGGTTACCCGGTAGGGGATGCCTCCCTCCACCGGAACGGTGTAAATATCCCGGTTGCCGTCGTAGTTGCCGACGAACGCAACAGTCTTGCCGTCGGGACTGAACTTCGGGAAAGACTCCTGTCCCGGCGGGTTCGCCAGCGGCACTGCCAGCCCTCCGGTTTTAGGCACCAGCCACAGGTCGTTGGCGTACACAAACACAATGTGGGTTGCGCTCACGTCGGGATAGCGCAACATGCCCGGGTGGGGTACCGTGACCTCCTGTCCGCCCACACTCGATCGGGCGGCAAGGCACAGAAGCACCACCACCGAGACAAACCAGACTGCGCAGGTTCTTCTCATCCTCCATCTCCTTCGAACAACACTGGTATCCTGTTCCGCTTTTTCCTGCTTGTTACCTGCAGGCAGGCTCCTTACTACAGGACAACAGAAACAGGAAAAGGTTTCACGGAGGAGGCAGCGGTTCGGTGAGGTCGATGCCTATCGTTCTGGCGTATGCCGTTACTTCACAGCCCACAAAACGGTCAATGGCTTCGTGCGCCTCTCTCTCTGCTCGCGCGACGAACGGCAGGCAGAGCGCATAGATTAGCAGAAGTAAGCCAGCTACCACCATCCCGGCGCGGCGGACGCCATACGTCAGGTCGCTACCACCAGCATTGTCCCGAATCACGTAGACAAGGGCTATCAGAGCCACCAGCAACAACAGGGTGAATTGATAACCCAGCACCATCATCAGGCGCAGTGTGGCAGGAGAAAGTTCACGGCTCCAGATTCGCAGCGATTCACTAAGGCTGTCCAGAAATTTTCCCATGACGGGCACGGAGCTTGCGGGGGAGTCCCAGCTGTTTACGACGGGGAGCCATGTGCCCAATATCAGCGTCAGGTTCGCAGATTCAGCGGCAAAAACACATGCTTCGCTGTGGTAAACCCACCAGCCCGCAATCACAATCAGAAGCAATGACACCAGTGCGAGGAGTGAAGCGAACTGCCTGCGCCCGAACAAACTGGTAACGACCATAAGAAGCAACCACAGCCCTGCCATACCACAGGCAAGAGCCAGCAGAAACAGGCTGATATACCACCATTGCACGGACAGCGAGAGCGCACGAAGGAAGGCTCGCAGTCTGCTTTCGTCCTTTGCCCACGCCCGCATGGCTTGCCGGTAAAGAGACACCGTACGCAGTTCACCTTCTACCCAGCCAATATCACGCGCTCGCCCCACACGGCGCAGATAACCGGTAATCTCCTGAAGGTCTGGTTCGATCTCATTATCCCGAAACTGAGAAAAAGGCAAAATGATACGCGGGGTGGTCACACAGGCAATGGCAACTATGCTACAACCAACCCATTTAGTGTTGCAGCTCTTACCCTGTGCACGCATCAACCTTCCCAGACGCATGAGGGCAAGGCGGATCTGCCTTCTGGGCAAGGTCGATGAGTGACTCCAGTTCCTGAAGGGACATCGATGGGTTTGAACTGCTAATGCCGATACGAGCTTCATAGGGTGGCAAAAACCAGTTCAGCACGAGGTCGTAGAGTGACCAGTATTCGACAAAGGGAAGCTGGTGGAGGCGTTTGCCAGCACTGATGCTGGTTCGTAGCGGTTGTCTTGGTATCTCAACGATCAGGACCTGGTCTGCAAACAGTTGCCTTCGCAAACGCGCTGATGCGTATCTCAGGAAGTGGGCATGGACTTCTGGGTGATGACCGTAGCGACGAAGAAGACGATACAGCGGCTCCAGGTTTGTGGGCGAGGTATCCATCAGCGCAAGACCTATCTGAGCGTGTGCATCGCCGGGATGGGCATCTACAGCCTGGCGCAGGCAGTACAGACACTCTTTCCTGTCCATACCCAAACCGGTTTTTACAGGTGCGTGATGCGCCCGCCGCAGAACCTGCAAAGCCTCCGCACGCAAGAGCTCGCTCGTCTCCGGCTGTAGTGCCCGCACAGCCATCAGCGCAACGGCAACCAGCCACAGAGCCGCTCCCAGCAACCATTGCCGCCACACGAAGCCTTCCTCCCTCGCGCGGTACGCTCAGGCAACCCCCTCTCTTTTCGAATACAACACGGGAGGACAGATGCCCTGCCAGATGCACAGGCTCCAGCCTCTTGACGAAACGATGCAGTGCGCGATAGATTAGCGATGCAAAGCGCGAAACAGGACGCGCACCATTCTACAGTGCAAGGGAGCGATACCATGCCCCAACGAAGACCGGTCAATTCGCGAGTGATTCACTGCAAGAAGGCGGAAGGTGCACTGGACAACCCCCTCAAGGGCTGGGCGGCGTACAGTGAAACATGGAACCGCTATGCCCTGCCTGCGCGGATGGCGTATTTCTATGTATCGTGGCGCGAGCTCGAGCCGGAACCCGGCAGATACCGCTTCAACGAGTGGGAAGCCTCTCGCTGGGAGTCGGAAAACGCGCGGGGCAAGCATATCGTCTTCCGGCTCTATCTGGACTACCCGAACCTGCCTACCGGTGTGCCTCAGTGGGTTATCGACAGGGGCGTTGCCATGCGAGCCTACGATATTCCCGACATTGGCAAGGGGCTGGCGCCGGATTACGACGACCCGCGCTTGCTGAATCCCCTGCTCGACTTCATCCGGGTGCTGGGCGATCGCTACAACCGCAATTCCCGTGTGGCGTTTGTGGCGCTGGGCACGCTGGGCTTCTGGGGCGAGTGGCACACCTGGCCGCGCACAGAACTGTTCGCCAGCGAAGCCACCCAGCGAGCGGTAGTGCAGGCATACCGGCAGGCGTTCCCGCATAAAATCCTGCTGGCGCGGTACCCCTACCCGGCGACGTCCACTCCATGGCTGGGCTACCACGATGACATGTTCCCGGAGGACACCGACTACTTCAACGGGCAGGGGTATGACTGGTACTTTCTGCCGCAGCTGCGCAACGCAGGACGTGACCAGAACTGGAAGGTCGCCGCCATCGGCGCGGAGATGGTGCCCAATCAGGGCAAGAAGTTCCTGAGCACGGAGTGGGAGCGCACCCGCACCATGCTGGAGCGGATGCACCTCACGTGGGTGGGTCCCTACTGCCCGATCCTCGAAGCCGACCTGAACGCCCAGCAGATGGAGAACGCCCGCTGGATGGCAAGGCGCATGGGTTACCAGTATAGCCTGCGCCGGGTGGCGTGGCAGTTGCACAACCGCGAACTGCGCTTGCAGGTGGAAGGCGTGAACGAGGGTGTCGCTCCATTCTACTATCCGTGGCAGGTGCGCATCGCGCTCCTGCGGGAAGGAGGCGAGGTCGCGCAGGAAGAGCCGGTCAACGTGGACATTCGGCAGTGGCTGCCGGGCGATTTCCAATTCAGCGCGACAGTGCCCGTGAAAGTGGCATCCGCTACTTACCGGCTGGCGCTCGGCATCATCGATCCGTGGCAGAATCGCCCCGATATCCGCTTCGCCAATGACCTGCCGACTGTCGGCGGATGGACAGTGCTGGATACCATTGCGCTGTAAGCGGGTGGCAGGAAAACCGCTGTGTATCGCGAAACGGTGTGGTAACGGCTTATCTCAGCACACTCACAGGGAGAGAGGTTCGGTACAGGATGAGCATCGGTAGAAGGTGGATGTTGTGCTCGTGGGCGATGCTGGCGGCGGTGAGCGTGCTCGCCGTCCCGCAGTGGCAGAGGCTGTTTGACGGCAAGACGATGAACGGTTGGCGGTTGATGGCGGTGCACGGTGGACGGGGCGGAGTCTGGACGGTGGAAAACCGCGCGCTGGTGGGCAACCAGGATACCGACCATACCGGCGGGCTGATCGGCACCGAGCGCAAGTTCTCGGACTTCGAAATCGAACTCGAGTTTCAGGCGGATTATCCGGTGGACAGCGGGCTGTTCCTGCGCACCCGCGACGATGGCATGGGATATCAGATTACCATCGATTACCGCGACGGCGGTACGGTGGGCAGTCTGTACGCGCCTGCGGCAGGCGGCTTTCTGGCGCAGTACGAGGGATGGCAGAAGATATACCGCAAGCGGGGCTGGAACACCCTGAGAGTGCGCATCACCGGACAGCCTGCACACATTACGGCGTGGCTGAACGGCGTGAAGACCATTGACTTTCAGGACACCGAGGCGCGCTACCCACGCGAGGGCTACATCGGTCTGCAGGTACACGGCGGAGAGGGAGCATGGGGCGAGAACTCTCGGGTGCGCTTCCGCAATATCCGCATTCTGGAGTTGAACGGGCAGTGAGGCAACAGGAATGATCAATTCGGGGAACCGAGGTTCAGGCAGGATGTTTCGCCTGCTCCTGCGCCAACCGGGCACCATGCGCGAGATGGGCGGGCAGGAGCTGTCGTTGGCGGTGCAGGCAGTGGACTTGATGTTCATGCGTGCGCTGGATGCAGGCGCGTCGGATATTCATCTGCATCCCGAGCGCAACATGCTTCGCATCCGCTTCCGCATCGACGGGCTGTTGCACGAGTTTCAAACGGTGACCGACCCCGAGCTGATACAGGCGATGATTACCCGCGTGAAGCTGGCGGCGGACATGCACATCGACGAGAAGCGCGAGACGCAGGACGGACGCATCGATATGGAATACAACGACCGCAAGCTGAGCGCGCGCGTCTCGTGCATCCCCTCGCTCAACGGCGAGCGCATCGCCATCCGGTTGCTGGACCCTGCACAGATGCGGGTGGACCTGGACAAGCTGGGAATGCCCCCGGACGTGCTAGCGGACTGGAAGCAGTCCCTGCAGACCGCCTACGGCATGATGGTCGTGACCGGACCCACCGGTGCAGGCAAGACCTCCACCCTGTATGCGTCCATCAACCTGCTGGACCGCAAGCACCGCAACATTATCACGGTGGAAGACCCGGTGGAGTACGAGTTCCCCGACAACATCATGCAGATCCACGTCACGGAGAAGATCACCTTCCCCAAGGCGTTACGTGCCATCCTGCGCCACGACCCTGATGTGATCATGATCGGCGAAATCCGCGACCGCGAGTCCCTGCAAATCGGTATTCAGGCGGCGCTAACGGGGCATCTGGTCTTCACCACCCTGCACACCAACAACGCCGTCGAGACCATCAGCCGCATGATCGACATGGGCGCGGAGGACTACCTCATCGCCGCCACGCTGGTGCGCGTGATGGCTCAACGGCTGGTGCCAGTCATCTGCGGAAACTGCCGCGCGCCGTACCAGCCTAACCCTGAGGAGTTGAAGGCGCTGGGGCTCCCGCTGGACGCCCCGCAGAAGACGCAGTTCTTCGCTGGCAAGGGATGCGAGGCGTGCCGGGGCACCGGCTTCCGCGGACGCACGGGGATCTTCGAGCTGTTGAAGGTCACGCCGGAAATCCGCAAAGCCATCCTGCGTCGTGCATCGGGCGATGAAATCCTGCAGATCGCCCGTCAGGAAGGGATGCGCACGATGCTGGAGGACGGTCGCGACAAGGTACTGCGCGGTATCACCACGCTGTACGAGGTCATCAAAGCGGTCTTTGCCGGGATGGTGTAGGAAGTCATCGTGCAAAACAGAAGTGGGGTATAGAGGATGAACGGAAACGACAATGTTCTGGTGCTGTTGCCACAACCGCGAAGCCTTCGGAGGGAGACGGGCGTATTGCGATTGCGTCAGGGCGCGCGGATCGTCTGTCAGGGCGAACCGCAGAGTATCCTGCCCATCGCGGCACGCTTACAGGAAGCGGTATGGGATACGCAGGGGATGGAGTGGCACCTGTGGGCAGGCTCCGCCGAGAACGACCCGATGGCGCAGGCGGTACTGACCCTTGATACTTTTGCTGGTCTGCCTGCGCAGGGCTATCGCCTGCAAATCGGCTCGGAACGTATCCACATCACCGCTTCGGAGCCAGCCGGACTGTTTTATGGGGTGATGACCCTCCAGCAAGTACTGCGCCAGAGCGCAGGCGAACTGCCCGGTCTCCAGATAGACGACTATCCCGACTTCCCCTCTCGCGGGGTGATGCTGGACATCAGCAGAGACAAAGTGCCCACGCTGGAGACGCTCTTCGCGCTGGTGGACGAGCTGGCGGAGTGGAAAATCAACCACCTGGAGCTGTACACCGAGCATACCTTCGCTTACCGCAACCACCGGGAGGTCTGGGCGCAAGCCAGCCCCATGACCGGCGAGGACATCCTGCGTCTGGACGCCTACTGCCGACAGAGGTTCATCGAACTCGTGCCCAACCAGAACTCGTTCGGACACATGCACCGGTGGCTGGAGCTTCCACGCTACCGCCATCTCGCCGAATGCCCCGACGGGTTCGACTGGCCCTGGGGTGGTCACAGCGACCAGCCGTTCAGCCTTGACCCCACCAACCCCGAAAGCCTGAAGCTGATCGCCGAGCTCTACGAGGAACTGCTTCCCCACTTCACCAGCCGCAGGTTCAACGTGGGCTGTGACGAGACCTTCGACCTCGGGCAGGGCAGGAGCAAAGCCGAGTGCGAGCGCAAAGGCAAGGGGCGTGTGTATCTGGAGTTCCTGCTCAAAATAGACGAGCTGGTGAAACAGCACGGGCGCACCATGCACTTCTGGGGTGACATCATCATGGAGCATCCCGAACTGGTGCCCGAACTGCCAAAGGACGTGGTGGCGCTGGAGTGGGGCTACGAAGCGAACCATCCCTTCGATGAACACGGCGCGAAGTTCTCCGCGTCCGGCATCCCCTTCTTCGTTTGCCCGGGCACCTCTTCGTGGAACACCATTGTTGGGCGCACCGACAACTGCCTGGGCAACCTGCGCAACGCCGCCGAGAACGGACTGAAACACGGCGCCACCGGTTACCTCATCACCGACTGGGGCGACAACGGGCACTGGCAATACCTGCCGGTCAGCTATCTGGGCTTCGCGGCAGGAGCCGCGCACTCGTGGTGCTTCAGCGCTAATCGCGAGATGGACATTGTGCGTGCGCTGGACGTACACGTCTTCCGCGACGACGCGGAGGTGATGGGCAGGCTGGTTTACGACCTCGGCAACGCCTATCAGAAGATTGGCTATCTGGTCGCGAATGCCAGCGTGCTGTTCCATTTCCTGCACTCCCCGCGTTCTGCTTCCCTGCCCGAAACCATCACTGAAAAGACCATCCGCGAAACGATCGCGTATATTCAGCAGGTCGCGGCACCTTTCGCGCACGCCCGCATGGCGCGGGAGGATGCATCGGTTATCGTGGACGAATATGCGAACGCCGTGCGGATGCTGTTGCACGGTTGTCATCGCGCGCTGGCGGTGCGGACGGGTACAATGGATTCAGACACCGAACGCCGTGCGCTGGCGGAAGAGATGCGCCACATTCTTGGCGAGCATCGCCGCCTCTGGATGATGCGCAACCGCGAAGGCGGCTTACAGGACAGCGCGAGACGGCTGGAAGAACGTTTGAGGGAGTATGAAACATGAAACAGGTTGTTGAAGCTCTCTATGACGGCAAAGTGCTCATACCGCAGGAGCCGCTCGAACTGCAGCCGGGACAGCGCGTACTCCTGCAGGTGTCGGAAAAGCCTTCGTTGTCTGCAGACGCGAAGAGCGACAGACATGTTCTGCTCGCGGCTTTGTGGTACCACTTCAGCAAGTATCCTCCCAAGGGCGGTCAGATTCCTGATGAAGCGCTAAGGAGGGAGGGCACTTATAGCGAAATGTATTGTAGAGGAGGTTACTCAGAATGATCGACAAGCGTCCGTATGGCAAAAAGGGAGACAAAATCTCCATCATCGGGTTGGGCGGGATTGTGCTGGCGCGTCTGCCGCAGAAAGAGGCGGACGCCATCGCCCGCGACGCCTTTGAGCGCGGCGTGAACTACTTCGACGTCGCGCCCACCTACTGGGACGCCGAAGAGCGCATGGGACCCGCCATCAAGCCCTTCCGCGACAAAATCTTCCTCGCCTGCAAAACCACCCGACGCGATGCGAAGGGGGCACAGGAAGAGCTGGAGAACTCCCTGCGCAAACTGCAGACCGACCATTTCGACCTGTATCAATTGCATGGTCTCTCGAACATGTCAGAGCTGGAGCAGTGCTTCGCGCCGGGTGGAGCGATGGAGACCTTCCTGAAGGCTCGCGAGCAGGGTAAGACGCGCTACATCGGCTTCAGCGCCCATTCGGAAGAGGTCGCACTGGAGGCAATCAAGCGATTCCCGTTCGATAGCGCGCTGTTCCCCCTGAACTTCGTCACGCTGTTCAAGGGCAATTTCGGGTGGGAACTGCTGAAGGAGGCTCCGAAGCGCGGCGTGACCCTGCTTGCGCTGAAAGCGATGGCTCGCACCCATTGGCAAGAGGGCGCCAAGCGACTGGAGAAGTGCTGGTATGAGCCTATTACCGACCCGAAGCTGGCGGAGCTGGCGTGGCGCTTCACGCTTTCCCTGCCGGTAGCCGCCGCCATCCCGCCCGGCGATGAGAACATCTTCCGCATGGCGCTCGGCTTCGCGGAAAAGCGGTTCCGCAAGATAACGTCACGCGAGGAACAGCAGTTGCGGGCAGAGGCAGAAAAGCTGACGCCTATCTTCTCGCGATCTGCCTGAGAATCCTCCAACCCGACAGCCTACAGCAGTATCGAGTCCACACTGATGGGGCTGTCGGGCTTTTGCAAACAGGTGAAGGTTTCGCCCGGCGTGACGATACGTTTGGAGAGGTAGCCGCGCTCGGGCGAGGGGTCGCGATACACCTCCACGCAACGCTCCTCCAGGTTCACCAACCAGTACTCCGGAATACCTGCTTGCGCATACAAACGCCCCTTCACCTCGCGGTCATACTCCAGCGAACTCTGCGCCACCTCCACCACCAGCACTGCCGACGTCGGATGCGCATCCCGATAATCGCCGGGCTTGCCGGGAACCACCGCCACATCGGGTTGGGGCTCACTGTCCCCCAGCGACAAGGGCATCTGCACCCGCACGCGATAGCCCTCTCCAAATAGCCGCCATAAAAGCTCCGCCACCAGAGTAGCCGTTTCACCATGAGCCGGACCGATAGGGGACATCTGCACGATCTCTCCTTCAATCAGTTCCACCCGCTCGCCGTTGAACAGCCCCGCCTCGGCGATGCGATAATACTCCTCCCGCGTGAACTTGCGCCGCGGCAGGCTCACCGTCACCTGCTGTTCCAGCATCTGAACCATCGTAATCACCCGCTCACATTATACTATCCGAAGGGGACGTATTACCAGCGGTTGGTCGCAGGTTCCAGCGCGATCTCGCCTCGCCGCGCACCCAACCACGCCATGACAGCAGGCATCGCGGCGAACAAAACGACCAGCCCAAAGTTGAGCCGCGCCAACCACTGCGTGCTGTAGAGAAACTGGAACCAGCGTGTTCGCCAGGCGTATGCGAAGCCGTCGCGCTGGGCGTGCTGATTTGCTTTCCGGAGTCCGAGTTCCTGCTCGAGGTAAACCTTCACATCTTCATCAATGGTGAACGTGGTGACGCGGTGGTAGCCCGCAGGTATTTGCACATTGATCTGGGCAAGAAACCGCTCGGCAATCTGAGCCGCCTGCTCGCGGTTGACTTGCAGGCGCAAACCGCTAATCGGCATGGCACGGGGATAAAGCCACAACGCCAGAAGCGCAAACGCCAGCCCTGACAGGACAAACACCCAAACCGGTAGCCGCTTTCTCTCGCCCATCGGTTCACTCCTAACGAACGATTGCCGGGTTTATCCGCTGTTAATCAAATGCGCCAGATAACCTGCCCCGAAGCCGTTATCGATGTTCACTACTGCCACGCCCGCTGCGCAGGAATTGAGCATGGTCAGCAAAGGGGCTAACCCGCCAAAGTGCGCCCCGTACCCCACGCTGGTCGGCACGGCGATCACCGGTCGGCTCACCAGCCCGCCCACCACGCTGGGCAGAGCGCCCTCCATCCCCGCCACCACTACCACGACGTAGGCGTTGAACAGCACCTCCGATTGCGCCAGCAGGCGATGCAACCCCGCCACGCCCACATCGTACAGCCGTTCCACCCGACTACCCATCTCCGAGGCGGTCACCGCCGCCTCCTCCGCCACAGGCAGGTCGGAAGTGCCCGCCGCCACCACCAGCACATATCGTTCGGTTGGGGGAAGCCTCTCCGGTTCATTTTCGCCCAGCGCCAGAATACGCGCCGTCTCGTGGTAGCGCGCTCGCGGGAAGCGCTCCTGTATCATGACAGCCAGCTCCGGCGTCACGCGCGTAGCAAGCACCTTGCGGTGGCGATTGCTGAGCCTCTCCAGTATCGCCAGCACCTGCTCCGGGGTTTTGCCCTGACAGAACACCACCTCCGGAAAGCCGGTGCGCAGGGCGCGGTGCGTATCGATACGGGCGAACTCGATGTTCTCGTAGGGAAGGGTGCGCAGTCGCTGTAGAGCCTCATCTACCGACAGCGTGCCCTCGCGTACCGCCTGAAGCAGTTCCTGCAGTGCGCTAACGTCCATGTGTGTTCACCTGCACATCACTTGCCGGAATCATCCCCTGCCGGCGCAGGACGTCGTTCAGACTGCCTGTGCGGTAGCCTGCCAGGTCGAGGGTCACATACAGGTAGCCCAGCTCCTTGAACTTCGCCACGATGAGGTCTGCCAGCTCCACCGCGCGGGGTAGCGCGCTCTTTTCCACCTCGATGCGGGCGATCGTATCATGATGGCGCACGCGGAACTGCCGGAAGCCCAGCTCGCGCAGGAAACGCTCCGCCGCATCCACCTTCGCCAGCAGTTCGGGGGTAATCGTCGTGCCGTAGGGGAAGCGCGAAGAGAGACAGGCGAAGGAGGGTTTGTCCCAGGTGGGCAATCCTGCCGCCTGCGATGCCACGCGAATCTCCTCCTTCGTAAACCCCGCCTCGCGCAAAGGACTGCGCACTCCCCGTTCCGCGGCGGCACGCATTCCCGGACGATAATCGCCCTCGTCATCAGCGTGCGAGCCGTCCGCAATCCAGGTGATGCCGTGTTCATCCGCCACCCGTCGCAACACGCCAAACAGCTCGGTCTTGCAGTGGTAGCAGCGGTCGGGGTTATTGATGCGGAACAGCGGGTTGCTCAGCTCGTGCGTACGCACAATGACACACCGCCAGCCGCGCTCCTCCGCCAGCCGACGGGCGTCGTCGATCTCCCCTTCGGGGAATGCCTCCGAGTCGCCTATCACCGCCAGCGCGTTCTCGCCCAGCACCTCATGTGCCATGTGCATCAGGAAGGTGCTGTCCACTCCACCGGAGTATCCCACCGCCACACTGCCCATCTCGCGCAGGATGGCTCGCAATCGCTCCATCTTATCCTGAACGGTCTTGTCCATAGTCATCAACTCCTCCATCTCATATTACCCGAACGGCGCGCGCTGACCAGCACCCGACGGCGTCTCCTGCCTGAGGTACCGCGCCTCACCAGCCGATTGCCCACCCAGATGAGCGCGCCCATTACAATCCACAAAGCCAGACCGGTGCGACCGACCATTCGTGCCTCCGAAGCCGCGGCGACAGGCACCTTGGCTACCACTTTACCGTTGACCACCGCCTGCAACTCGCCAACGGTCTGCCCGCGCTCGATGGGCGGCCTGGGCTTATCCAACTGCAACACCGGCTGGACATCACCTGTCCAGCGCCGGGGCACGATAATCCTCAGCGGCGCGGAAGCCACGACGGGGATCAGCCTGGGGTCGGCGTTTTCCACTTCCACCTCACCGACAGCACTGCCTTCCTCAGCCAGTTCAAGGCGCTGGTACTGCTTGTATGCCCACTCGATGAGCGCGTGGGTATCCTTGTCGGCGTCGCTACTGCCCAGCACCACCGAGATAAGCCGCCAGCCGTCGCGCGTCACAGAGCCGACGAAGCACCTGCCCGCCTTCGCCGTGTAGCCGGTCTTGATGCCATCCGCTCCCGGCAGAGTCTTCAGACAACGGGCGTGCGTGCGCACCAGCACATCCTTTTGATTAATCGAGCGCAGGATGGTTCTCTCCGGCGTGCGCACAATCTCGTTGAATATCGGGTTCTGGATGCAGTAGCGCGCCAGGGTTGCCAGGTCGCGGGCGGTGGAGTAGTGATTCGGGTCGTCCAGGCCATGCGAGTTGGCGAAGTGCGTATTCGTCATGCCCAGCTCCCGCGCCTTTTCGTTCATCATCTGCACGAACCGCTCTTCCGTGCCACACAGGTATTCCGCCGCCGCCACACTGCCGTCGTTGGACGAGCGCAACAGGATCGCGTACAGCATATCGCGCAGGGGAATGGTCTCGCCCGGCGTCATGTTCAGGTTGGCATAGCGGGTGTTCACGGCGTTCTCGCTCGCCACCACCAGGTCGTCCAGATTGCCGTGTTCGATCAGCAGGATGGCAGTCATCATCTTGGTGGTGCTGGCAATGGGGCGACGTTCGTCCGCCCGCAGTTCATACAGCACCTGACCGCTCTCCGCGTCCACCAGTATCGCCGACTTCGCCTTCAGCACGGGCGGCGGGATGGCATAGACCGCACCGGCGACGAACCACCAGACTATGATCAAGGCAAAAACCCTACGCACGTCGGCTCTGTTCCTCCTGCTCGTACTCCAGAGTCGGCTGTCCGCTCTTATCGGGCTGATTCCCTTCGCCTGCGTTGAACTCCTCCAGTTCGGGTAGCTCGTCTAAGGAGTTGAGCCCGAAGTAGTGCAGGAACTGCGGGGTCGTGCCGTACAGCACCGGTCTGCCTGCCGTTTGCTTGCGCCCCACCTCCTGTATCAATCCTCTCTGCAACAGCGTGCGCACCACGCCGTCCGATTGTACCCCACGGATGGCTTCAATCTCCGGCAGGGTGATGGGTTGGCGGTAGGCGATGATGGCAACCGTCTCCAGCGCGGCGCGCGACAGCTTGGTGGGCTGAGGCTGGAGGTAACGGGCAACCACCTCGGCGAACTCGGGGCGGGTGCAGAGCTGATAGCCTCCAGCCACCTGCACCACCTGCAACCCGCTGGACTGCAACCGCTCCTCCAGCAGGCACAGGGCGGACTGCAGTTGCGCCTCTTCCTCGCGCAGAACCTCCACCAGCGTCTTCATCGGTACCGGTTCGGTGGCTACAAACAAAAGGCACTCCAGCGCCTGGCTAAGACGCTGTATCTCCATCGTTCACCTCCTTCCGCACCCACAGGGTAATCTCGCCAAACAGCGATTCCTGACGCGCCTCCACCCTGCCCTGCCTCATCAGCTCCAGCACCGCCAGAAAGGTCAGCAGTACATCCCACCGGGTGAACGGGGCTTCCAGCAGGTGCTCGAAGCGCAGTCCCCCATCCGCCGACTGCACCCGGCGCCAGACCTCCACGATTCTCAGCCGCAGAGACAGCCGTTTGCGCGGGATGAGGATAGCAGGTGGAGGCGTCTCCACCGCCTCCGAAAGCAGTCGCTCCAGCGCACGCAGAAGGTGCAGGGGAGTCAGCTCGCCAACCGCGATGGGCAATTCGTAATCGGGCACGGGCGCGTCGGGACTGCGGAAGAACCACTGCTTGCGCTCTGCCTCCCACGTCTGCAGGGTCTCTACCAGCGCCTTGTACCTCTGATACTCCACCAGGCGTGCGACCAGCTCGGCACGCGGGTCCTCTTCCTCCTCGTCCTCGTCTGAGGGACGCGGTGGCCTGGGCAACAGCATCCGCGACTTGATTTCCAGCAGTGTCGCCGCCATCACCAGAAACTCACTGGCGACTTCCAGATCCAGCTCCTCCATCATGCGCAGGTATTCCAGATACTGGTCGGTGATGAGGGCGATAGGAATATCGGTGATGGACACCTTGTTCTCGCGCACCAGGTGCAAAAGCAGGTCTAACGGACCCTCGAAGATGGGGAGGTGTAGAACCATCGGAGCGCCCGCCCGCATCAACTCCCCTCCTGCACCAATGGCTTCCAGAGTTGTCGCCTCAAGGGAAGTTCGCGAAACAGAAAGTCCGTGAGACCCAACACACGCGGCTCCGAAGGAAACAAGCTCTGCTTAACCGCATCCCTAACCACAAGGTAGACATTCTGAGCTCTCATTTGGTCTATCTTCGAAGGTGTTAAATCCTTACGGGCTTCCTCAGAGGTTTGAGTGACCAATAAGTAGACACTTAGTCCGCCAGTTATGCCCAATTCTTCGAAAACCTGCTTGTATCGCTCGCGCAGAGAACGCTTGACGGAAAGAATGATGCAACGTTGTCGGTCACGACGCCACGCCTGCTCACTGGGGAACAGGAAATCTACCTTGCCATTGAGGATTTTCTGCGTTTCGAATTCACCACTGTAGCCCAGGCGATTCAGCAAGTACTCGAAGTGATACTGTGCGCTACCACCGGCTCTCGTCATGCGCCCCTGTGCGAGCGACTGCTCAAAAAGCTTGAAGAACGGACGCAAAATCTCGATCGCCTGCGTTAGCCTGCTAACATTAGGAACTGAAACATCCTCTAGCGCCGATACTGCAGCACTGACTATCCCAGCAGTCTGAGGATACCGACTTTGTGCTTCTTGGGTTAGTGCGAGCGGTATTGCCTCGGCTACGCATCGCTCTTCGTATTCCAAGTATAGCTGGTATTCCGTATCCACCACTTCTGAGAAAAACCAGTCCGCCATCGCGCTCAGTTGTTCCTCATTAGGCTCTGCTCCACTCCAAAGACGGTCGAAAACCCTTTGTCGTGCCTCCTCAGCGAGGCGTATGCCTGACGGGATTACTCTTCCCCGCACCCATGCCGCAAAGCCGGATGGTCCTTGTATCTCTGCCTTGATTGTACGCCAGTTTGTCATGCTATTTCTCCAGCACGACGATGTGCTCACGGGTCATCGTCTCTCCGCGTTCGCCGGGCACGTTGGAAGGACTGTTTTGTAGAGGCATCCGCTTGTTCGGGATGCGCCGTTCGAACTGAACGACA